>Ga0316204_10000464_pt1 | contig 150207 bp, 141 predicted proteins | sample 6monrhotite_MG_2_FD_205661 | JGI IMG/M metagenome (GOLD analysis project Ga0316204, IMG submission 205661) | Microbial mat bacterial communities from mineral coupon in-situ incubated in ocean water Damariscotta River, Maine, United States -... | ecosystem: Environmental > Aquatic > Marine >... | reverse complement strand
TGAACGCTTCACGTTTACATTCACATGCAACCGCGCATCACTCGAGGCCGAGGCGGTTGGCTAGACCTTACCTCGTAGAGGACTTTCACCTCCTATCTTTTGCCAGCTTGTCCTGGCGCACTCCGCTATGGGCACAAAGCCGAACTAACACTATCCATCAATTAAACCCAAACAACAACCACTATCCATTATTGCCTCCCAGAATCAAACCCGGAAAACTCCACTCCCGACAATTCTGCTAATCTACGATCAAATGTCGCAAGGTCATCTTTATTAAACTGATTAAGATGCGAATGGCCACATGCTCTTGCCATCACTTGCATAAGCTCAACTGACGACATGAAAAAACTGCCTAAACGTTGCGCTGCATTATCGATATCAATTCTCTTCCGCAATTCGGATTTTTGCGTGGCGATACCCGCCGGACAATTATTAGAGTTACAGATTCTTGCTGCAATGCATCCAATGGCTTGCATAGCACTATTAGAAATCGCTATGCCATCTGCGCCCAAGGCCAGGGCTTTTACAAAGTCACTGGGTACGCGCAAACCACCGGTGACTATCAATGTCACTTTACCGCTGACGCCTTGTTTATCAAGGTAATGTCTGGCACGCGCCAGTGCAGGTATGGTAGGTACACTAATATGATCACGAAACAGCAAAGGTGCAGCACCAGTTCCACCGCCACGGCCATCAAGAATGATGTAATCAGCACTGGCTTGCAAAACAAATTCAATATCACGTTCGATATGATTGGCGCTGAGTTTAAAACCCACAGGTATTCCGCCCGACACTTCGCGGACTCTATCAGCAAAGCGCTTAAAGTTCGCGGGCGTTGCCAGGTCACTAAACGTCGGTGGAGAAATTGCAGATTCTCCTTCAGGAATCCCGCGCACCTGAGCAATCTTGCCAATATTTTTAGAGGCTGGTAGATGTCCTCCTGTTCCCGTTTTTGCTCCCTGCCCTCCCTTAAAATGAAAAGCCTGTACTTTTTCCAGCAGGTTCTCGTTATAACCAAACTTTGCACTGGCCAGCTCATAAAAATAGCGACTATTGGCTGCTTGTTCTTCCGGTAACATGCCGCCTTCACCAGAACAAATTCCAGTGCCTGCTAATTCAGCACCTTTTGCCATAGCAATTTTTGCTTCTTCTGATAATGCGCCATAACTCATGTCTGAAACAAAAAGTGGAATTTTTAATACGAGAGGTTTTTTGCTTTCAGGACCAATCACCAATCCGGTTCCCACACTAACATCTTCCATTAACGGTTTTCGATGAAGCTGAGCAACCATGATCTGGATATCATCCCAATGGGGTAGTTGATTTCTCGGCACACCCATGGCATCCATCGGTCCGTGGTGACCGAGCTTAGACAATCCTTCTTCTGCAAGTTGGTGAATCAGTTCTAGTGTAGGTTCTTCATTGGTTGATCGAGGTTTGGGCATAAGACTTTCGTCGGATGCTATCCCTGGGCCTTCCTTACCGACTTGATCATTAGAAAATTGCTGATGTGTTCCATCACAAAAAGGCGTTTCACGCGTATGTTTGCAGGCGCAGAGAAAAGCATCTCCTTCTTGTTCTGAAACAATAACTCGAGGTTTGTATGTCGTACCAACATGCGAACCATCGCAAAAAGGTTGGCTTTTAGATTTTCCGCAGGTGCAAAAATGATATTCCTGTCCTTTGGAGAGACTAACTTTTACCGGTTTGTTGTCCGCAATGATGGGATTTTTCAAAATGTCTCGTCTCCTTATGAATCATTCCACACTCGTAACAATTATTTTGAGATCACTAGCTTATGTCATATTGAGAAAGTTGGCAATCCACTTTCATGGTCAAACATCAACCATTAGTTCCATCAACAGAATTACTCAACACATCGAACAGTTATCAATATTCAAACTTGAGATCTGCCGATGCTACTTATAGGTCACACACTAAGAGAGCCTGTTCGCTTATCCATTATCCTAGACTCCTCAGTTAACCGCTCCATTCTGATGGTAACGTATTGAAACGATGATATTTAGCTTTGATTCTGCTCTTCATCTGCTGGGTGAGCAACGCTACAGCGCGAATTGCACGCTTGCGGCGGCGCATGACTGCGTTGTAACTCCTTGGAATAGAATATAACTATTCCGCGTCGTTACGCCTTGTCCTGCACCACCGCAAACGCACACTTCACCCTGTCCAACTGAGGATTCTAGGATTATAGTCAATCATGCGAATGAACATAGAAAATCGTCTTTTGTTCTAACGTCGTAATTACAAGGCACTCTCACAAAGTACTTTTTACTTATTTGATATCAATTTTAAATAAAATTATTCATTTTTTGGCAACTTAACCCATTTGCCGTTTTCGTTAGTGCTAATCTCTATAACTTCCCAGGTCCCTGTCTTTCTAGATTTCCCAACAATAGCACTCGCATTTTTTTCTTTTTCCTCTCCTTTGTTTATTTGGAAATTTAATTGATCAACTGACGCATAAGGCCCTGAGTGTGGGCTCGGGAATGAAATTGATAATTTGGAATTCTTATCAAGACCTTTGAATAATCCCTCATCAGCCGCATATCGAACAGCTTTTCCTTTGGGAGCTATTGCGCAGGCAGATTGTAAAAGAACAATCATAAAAATGAGTGCAAGTTTTTTCATATTTCATCTCCTTCTTGATACTCTAAAATATCGCCGGGCTGGCACTTGAGTTCTTTGCAAATAGCATTCAGCGTTGTTAATCGAATCGCTTTTGCCTTACCTGTTTTTAAAATAGAAATATTTTGTTCAGTAATTCCAATTCGCTGAGCCAATTCATTCGATTTCATCTTCCGTTTTGCAAGCATCACATCTAAATTCACTACAATTGCCATTCGCTTTATACCGTATGTGCTTGTTCGTCTTCTAACTTTGACGCTTCAATCATGACCCAAGAGACTAAAACAACAATAGCACCAACAATTAATGTAGCTATATCTGAAATTCCGAATTGAGCGACCATCACCCGATCACCTGGAGAATTATTGAACGTTAAAATAATACTTATTAGCACAACAAAAATAAGATTGGCGAAAACCCAAGAAATCAATGTATAACCCAGACAACGAAAGTGCTTAACATTTTGCTCAGAAAAAACAATGGCTTTCTCATAGAGACTAAAAAGTTTTTTAAGGTTTATTACACCATATATCGCAACAGATGCAGGAATTAAACTGACAAAAAAAGCCAACAACAGAGTTTTAGGAGGGAGTGCCTGTTTAACTTCAACGGGTAAATGAGTTGTAAAACCAACAGGCAGGTGATTAAAAAACAGCCAGTACAGCAAAGTGAAAGCAGGAATGCAATATGTTAGTACAGTAAATAACAATCGAAATCTGCTACTGACACGCTGTATGCGATGTATATTATTATTTTCCATTTACTAAACCCTCTGTTTTATCCATATAAACAGAGTATAGCCAATACTTATCGTTATACAATAACTTTTTAACGTTTTACGATATTTTATGGGTAACGTTTCGAGATATTTGCTGGAATACTACCCATTCGTTACAATCCCAAAAAGTCCACAATCTCATACAGTTTGAGACCGCACATCTCTTGAGCCATATTCATTACAACCCAACGCGGTGTATTTCTATTCACATTCCCGAGCTGCTTTGATGTGTCACCACTATCTTGTGGACTACTTAATTTTTTAATCGCACCAAAAATGAATTACAACTTTAACCAGGAAGGAATTGCGATTGGATTCAACCCCCGCTAATTTTCATATAACTCATGGCGTTTATGCCATTGCATTATACTTTCATCCGGATATCGGTTGAAATGTCTATGCCCTTCCCCCGTTGGAATTTCAACCCAAGGAACTGCAAAATCAAGCATGATGTGTACGATTTCAGGAGGTTTAGGTAACACAATATCGACACTCGATGCGAACGGATAAATCCATTCCGACCAACGCGGATCCGCAGCCCACATTGAGCTTCCACATTGTTGGCAAAAATAGCGCCGATTTTTATTCTCCACTAATTTATCAGTTTTCGGATCATGTTCCATGCCGTGATGAAACGATAGATTATCCTCACCGGTTACGGTTAGTGATGACGCGTTTGCCATTATATTTATACCATAACCTCCACTTCCCCCCGTCTTGCGGCAAAACGAACAATAACAGTGAATATAAGGATATGGTGTATGGGAAAGCGCGGCATAAGAAACCGCACCACAATAACATGATCCATCAATTTTCATCATTCTATACTAATTATCCACATGCAATTATTTTTTATAAATTGTGATAAATACTAATTTCTCGAATATGTCGCTCACTATCAAGATCGTCGATAGTATTTATGTTTTCGATTTTAGTGATATATTCGTTTGGTAAATCATGTTCCCTGGCACCGACCAACACATGTTGTTTATACCAGTGATAAACACTTAACGATTTATCGATATCAGTAGCATAATATGTGAAAGCGTCAAATAAATTCCCTTCCCTATCCTTTACAGATATCTGTTTTACTTCATAACCTTTGCCTAAACCTTCGTAAGCATCTAATAAAACTTTATGATCAGGTAATATTTTGAATACTACACCTATGACAAAGTGGCTATTATTTTCGGAATATTCAACATCGCATTTTGCAGAACTATCTAAGCCTCGCTTATGCCATTTTAGCTGATGATTTTGCAGTATCGCAGCTGCATGGGATTTTGCAGATGGTACCCGAAGCCCGAGTCGTTTACTCGACATGTTAGAACCGTAAGAAAAATAGAACATAGATTTAATTTAGTGACGTTATTGAGAGGATAGAAATGGAATTTATGGCTTAAATTTTTTTACGTGACATTACACAGTCGTCTTAGCATCTAAATAAACCACTCTATTACGACCGTTATTTTTTGCTTCATACAATGCTTTATCTGCTTTGGCTATTAATGTTTTTGCAGTATCGCCTCCAACAAACTCAGTCACTCCTTCGCTAACACTCACATTCAGTAAGATATCTTCACTTTTAACCGGTGTTGTAGACACATGGGTTCGAATACGTTCTGCAATATTAATGGCAATATCTAATTCAGCATTAGGAAGTATTATGAGAAACTCCTCGCCTCCAATTCTCCCAATGTTATCGATACTTCTAATCGCAGATTTAAATCGATTAGCCATTTGCCTCAACACGTAATCTCCGGCTTGATGACCAAACTTATCATTAATTTTTTTAAAATTATCAATATCAACCATGATTATAGATAACTGTTGTGATTTTTCCTTTGCCTTTTTAATACACTGATCCAGATTTTCAAGTATTTGTCCTCGTGTTAATACACCTGTTAGGCTATCTTTACTCGATTTTTCCTGTAGTTGGCGATGTCTATCTTGCATTTTATCTAATGATTGAGACAGCCCTTGAATTTGTAACCCATGATAACTTTCTATCGCTAATGACATATCAAGTGCAATTATCTTTAGGAGAAAATTTGTTAACACATCAATTTTATGCTTATCCACCATTGATTTGATATAGTGAACAATTATTTTTTGCTGAATATAATATCCACATTGATAAGTTACCAAAGGCAATCCAACCCATGCATGCGCCAAGCCTGCGCGTAGACGGCTTTCGAAATATGTCTGGGTATTAAAATTTACACCAAGATTTAGCAGGTATTTAGATTGGGTTTTCTTAAGTCTATTAAGTAACTCAATATCACTGATAAACTCACGGGCAGTTGGGTCTTCCATGAGTTTCGCGTAAAATTCATTAACAATTTCTGTAATATTTGGCTCGATAACATTTTTAATAAGTATTTCAGCTATCACCTTTTCATCATCTGACAAATCCAATAGCCTAAGACGCTGTAGCCTCTGCTCTTTATTTAATCCAAATTGCTGACAAAGCGTTGATGATATCGATTCTTTAAATTCTGTCATAATGGTCTTGTTCTTTCATGGTGAGCCTTCGAGTTATAATATACTTTACATTAAATGTCAGGAATTAGTTCTACCCTGTAACAAATATAGTTTATACATGCATAAATTCTACCATTGATTTATTTTTCACCTAATCTATACCTATGGAGTTTGTGATTGAAGCATTTCAACACAGTCTTGGAATAAATAGGGAATGCAATTACATCGTAATTTTAAATTCCATTGGTATACATCACGTGAAATGTAAATAACAACACCACCGTCTAAATCACTTTCAACTCCGAAATTTCCACCATAAATTTTTCGGCAAAACGCTCCACTGCTTCCCAGTCTGTATATTCATGATCATGTGAAGTATCAGTGCTGCCACCCTCCCGTCTGGATATCAATTTCATGATGAAACGTGTAACGAAGTTATATTGAGTATATTTTACGGCACCTGCAAAGGTTTCAATTAGCTTTGGTTGCCAGTCGTGTTTTGTAACAAAATCCTCGCCAAAATGTTTTGCTTCTTCCCTCGTTTTCGCGCGTTGGCTATGTATAGCCATGCATACAGTAAAAAAAGCGGATGGCGCACTATTAAGCCAATCTAAATGTGTTGTAACAAATTTTTTAATATCTGAAGGATAGTCGCTCATGCGAATTGAGCCGCCTATTATGGCTGTATCAAAGTCTCTGATTTCAAAGCTGGCAGGTACATCTTTAACAGATAGAGTAGTAACCTGTTGACCATGTTTAGTGAGAAAATCTGCCATATGATTTGCTACTTTTTCAGTTTGGCCATCTACTGTCCCATAAATAATAAGTACATTCATTTCTTAGTTTCCCCTTAATCCTAAGTAAAAGTACCTCGGTAAAATCTATCAAACCCCATCCACTATTAAGATTGGCAATTTTATATAACAAACTACTGCGCATAGTTATTGTTCTTTTCATCGAAAAGTGAACTATGTAATTTCTTTTAATGATAGATCACCGCATAACTATGATGATATAAGTTTTTCAGTTTTATGAAATGAGATTCCCGACTCTATTTTTTATAGCACACCAACTAATTATTCAACATAAACCAACTTGGTATAGATATTATTCCTTAATTCTCACTATCTATGTAATAGTTCAGAAGTGTTACTTTATCAAGTGCTTTCAATTTCCGACTGAACAGTTACGTTATTAAGAACCGTTTCCGAAATCGTTCTTTTTCTGAATGACAAATTTTTCTTATCAATATAACAATTTTAATCGTTAAATTATTGGCGTCAAACAAACTTTTCTCTATTTAGACTAATGTTGAATATTCTAGATTTTATGGTCTATGCTTAAAAGGTACAGCAAGGAACAAAGAGTGAGGCCTTGTGAGTTAGCAAAGAGAGTCCAGTGGAGCATGAAAAACAATAGTGGTCGCTTTCTTACGAGAGATTTCCCAAATAAACTTGAGCCTTTTGTCAATCTGGTGACAGATTTAAGATGGGTGTGGAGTCATGTTGGGGATGAAATATGGAATACTATGGACCCTGAAATATGGGAACAAACGGAAAACCCTCATGCTGTTTTACAAAATCTTAGCCAGCAACGCCTTGACGATTTGGCTAACGACGTTAAGTTTATACAGCGCCTTAAACGCCTCGCAAGTGCTCATGAAGAATATACATCCCAATCGACTTGGTATGATGAAAATCATTCACACACTAATTTAAAAAAAATCGCCTATTTCAGTATGGAGTTTGGTCTTGGTAATTCCTTACCACTTTATGCAGGTGGCCTAGGCATACTCGCTGGTGACTATCTTAAAGCAGCCAGTGATCTGGGTGTACCCATTATTGCCGTAGGCTTGCTCTATCAGGAAGGTTATTTTCGCCAAATTCTAGACAAAAATGGATGGCAACAGGAAGTCTATCCCTACAACGACTCTAGTAGTTTACCTATTCAACCCGTCCAGGCAAAATCAGGTGCTTGGCTTCATGTCGTGCTGGATTTCCCCGGTCGTTCAATACGTTTACGTGTTTGGCAAGCTCAAGTTGGTCGAATTACTTTATATTTACTAGACAGCAACGATCCACTGAATAGTCCGGGTGATCGTGGCATCACCAGCAAGCTGTACGGAGGTGGCCAGGAGTCGCGGTTGGTGCAAGAAATTGCGCTGGGAATTGGTGGCTGGCGAGTATTAGAAGCACTGGATTTAGATATTGAGGTTTGTCATCTAAACGAAGGACACGCTGCATTTGTAACACTGGAACGCGCTCGATGTTTTATGGAAAAAAACAACATCGGCTTTTGGCAAGCTCTATGGGCCACCCGAGCTGGTAACGTATTTACCACTCACACACCTGTTGCAGCAGGTTTCGATACATTCGATACTGATTTAATCCTGAAATATGCCACTGTCTTTGCACAAAGAGTGGATGTTACACCAGAAGAGTTGGGGGCGTTGGGTCGCCTGGATGCGGAACACCCGAATGAACCTTTTAATATGGCTTATTTGGCTATACGTACCTGTGCGATGAGCAACGGTGTCAGTCGTTTACATGGTGAAGTCAGTCGTCGTATTTTTCAGAATATTTATCCACGTTGGCCGCTTGCCGAAATCCCAATCAGTTACATTACCAATGGTGTCCATGTTCCCTCCTGGGATTCTTCCTGGGCTGATAAAATATGGACAAAAGCGTGTGGTAAAGAACGTTGGCTAGGTACTGAAGAAGGATTGAGTAGCGCTATTGAAGATTTGAGTAACGAAGCGCTTTGGACCTTTCGTGGGCAAGAACGTGCAGATCTCGTTCGACACACTCGTAAACGTCTTGCTAGGCAATTAGGCCAGCGAGGTGAAAGCCCAGAGGTCATCGCTCAAGCACAAGATGTTTTAGATCCGAATATTTTAACCTTGGGGTTTGCTCGTCGGTTTGCCGAATACAAGCGCCCTAATTTATTACTACAAAATGTGCAACGCCTCACTCGATTGCTGACTAATTTTGAACAACCAGTACAGATTATTGTCGCTGGCAAAGCGCATCCGCAAGATAATATAGGTAAAAAACTCATACAACAATGGGAACAATTTGTTACTAGTTCTGATGTTCGTATGCATGCTGTTTTTGTCGAGGATTACGATATTTCTCTTGCTCAAGAAATGATTCAAGGTGTAGACGTTTGGATTAATACACCTCGCCGACCATGGGAAGCATGTGGTACTAGCGGCATGAAAGTTCTCGTTAACGGCGGACTTAATCTTTCGGAGTTAGATGGCTGGTGGGCTGAGGCTTATTCCGAAGATGTAGGATGGGCGCTGGGCGATGGCAAACAACATAGTGAATCAAACTGGGATACTATTGAATCGGAACAGCTATATGATTTGTTAGAACAACAAATAATTCCCATGTTTTACGACCGTGATAATTTAGGAATCCCTCAAGCCTGGGTAGCTCGAATACGCGCTAGCATGGCTCGACTTGCACCACAATTTAGCACAAATCGTATGGTGCGCGAATACATCGAACAAATGTATCTTCCCGCTGCTACAAGCTTTCAGCAACGCAGTGAAAAAAATGCACAGTTAGTAACTGAGCTAAGAAATTGGGAACTTGATTTAAATCATCACTGGCAAGGAATGCATTGGGGAAACAGGGAGATTCGTGTGGAAGCAGATTGTTTAAACATTGAGATACAAGTATATCTTGGTGATATTTCACCTGAATCCATTCAAGTTCAAATATACGCGGATGCGAATCATGATAATGAGATGATATGTCAGATAATGTCGCGTGGCGTTGAAATCCCAGGCGCGACAAATGGCTATCTCTATGGTATTAAGCTATCCACTCAGCGACCGGCCACTGATTTTACACCACGTATCATACCTTATCATCCACAAGCATTTGTACCAACTGAAAGTAATTTAATTCTTTGGTGGTCTAATTAGACCAAAAAAATAACTGGAGTTTGACAGTGACTGAAATGCATAAAAAATCATGGAAAATACCAGTCATATTGCTGGTCATAATCATCGCCGGCGGTGGTTATATTCTACAATTGACACAAAATCCCGAACTACCAGAAGGATTCGCATCAGGCAATGGCCGTCTCGAAGCCATTGAAGTCGACATTACAACAAAAATTGGCGGTCGACTTAAAAACGTAACCGTTAAAGAAGGCGACAAGGTTGAAGTGAATCAAGTGTTGGCAAGAATTGATACCAAAGAACTGAGCGCACAACTGCGAAGAGCAGAGGCTGAGGTTCGCAGCGCCCAACAACAAAGATTCTACGCCTTAGCTGTAATCGAGCAGCGAAAAAGTGAACTTATGCTAGCAAGAAAAGACCTCACCCGTTCAAAAGGACTCTATGAAAACGATAGTATTTCCCTCGAACAACTACAGCGTATTGAAACACTAGTACAAACTGCCAATGCCACTTTAGCTGCATCTCGAGCCCAGCTCTCCAATGCAGATGCAGCTATCGAAGCCGCCATAGCGAACACTGAATTCCTTAAAGCTCAGCTCGATGAAAGCGTTCTTAAATCCCCAATTTCCGGACGTGTGTTGTATCGACTTGTGGAACCAGGTGAAGTTTTAGCAAATGGCGGAAAAGTACTGACAGTACTTGATCCATTAGATGTTTATATGACAATTTTTTTACCCATACAGCAGGCAACCAAGATAAGAGTGGGAACTGACGCACGCATCATTATAGATAGTTTAGAAAATTTAGTCATTCCTGCAAACGTTTCTTTCGTTGCTCCTCGCGCACAATTTACACCTAAAGAAGTTGAAACCCGCACAGAGCGTGAAAAATTGACGTTTCGGATTAAAATCAAACTCGACACTGAATTACTCAAAACTCACGAAGAGCTGGGAAAAACGGGTATACCCGGTGTTGCTTATCTCCGTTTGGATGCAAACGCAGAATGGCCAGAACATTTACAACAAGCCAGCCAATAATGAACCAACAATTCATCGCACAAATATCAGAACTCTCACATCGTTACGGCAAAACCAATGCTGTCAACAATGTGAGTCTTGATATTCCTTCGGGATGCATGGTTGGCTTAATAGGTCCTGATGGGGTTGGCAAGTCAACTTTACTGGCAATTATGTCAGGCGTGCGTAAAATTCAACAAGGCTCAGTCTCTGTACTTGATGGCAACATCGCTCATAAACGATTTCGAAAAAAAATATGTCCACGTATTGCTTATATGCCACAAGGCCTCGGACACAATCTTTACATGACGCTATCTGTTTTCGAGAACGTCGATTTTTTTGGCCGACTATTCGGACTTTCACAAGATGAACGGAGCTGGCGCATTCAGGAGTTACTGGAAAGCACAGGCCTTTTACCTTTCATAGACCGTCCTGCCGGAAAGCTCTCTGGCGGTATGAAACAGAAACTGGGTTTATGCTGTGCACTTATCCATGATCCACAATTACTAATCCTTGATGAACCAACCACAGGAGTAGACCCTCTTTCCCGACGCCAGTTCTGGGAACTCATTAAGCTAATTCGCAGTCGACGTACGGATATGAGCGTTATAGTGGCAACCGCTTATATGGATGAAGCGGATAAATTCGATTGGTTGATAGCTATGGATGCCGGCAATATTTTAGCCAGTGGCACCCCTGAAGAACTAAAAGTTAAAACCAATAAAAATAATCTTGAAGCCGCTTTCATTGCTTTACTACCCTTAGAAAAACGCAGCAAACATAAAGCGCTTACCATTCCTCAGCGGAAGCAACATAGTGAAAACACCGCTATAGAAGCACGAAATCTTACACGAAGGTTTGATAGTTTCACAGCTGTCGATAATGTCAGCTTTCGAATTGAACGCGGTGAAATTTTCGGTTTCCTGGGTTCCAACGGTTGTGGAAAAACGACAACCATGAAAATGCTTACTGGACTACTACCAGCGTCGGAAGGTGATGCATTGTTATTTGGCGAAACCGTCAATGTTAATGATATAAAAACACGGAAACGTGTTGGCTATATGTCTCAATCCTTTTCTTTATACACCGAACTAACAGTTCGTCAAAATCTGGCATTACATGCTCGAATATTTCATATTCCTAACAAGCTCATCCCAAAACGTGTAGAAGAAATGGTACAACGATTTGGCCTAACCAAAGTCATTGATGATTTAACAGAAAAGTTACCAATGGGAATACGGCAACGACTTTCATTGGCTGTAGCGGTAATTCATCAGCCGGAGATGTTAATTCTTGATGAACCTACGTCGGGAGTTGACCCCATAGCTAGAGATCAATTTTGGGAGTTGCTCATTCAGCTTTCACGTGAAGATGGCGTCACCATATTCATTTCTACCCATTTTATGCATGAAGCTGAACGCTGCGATCGAATTTCGTTAATGCATGCGGGCAAGGTTTTAGCACAAGGCGTACCTGAGGAGTTGGTACAAGAACACGGTAGTGAAAGCCTCGAAGAAACTTTTATAACTTATCTCCAGGAATCTGCAAGTGACAAAACAGACTTTAAAAAAACAAGAAAAGCTGCGCTTGAAAAACCTGAGATAGAAGTAAAAGACAAAGAGCCATCAAATTCAATTTTTAATTTAACACGAGCCTGGGCCTACGCTCGACGAGAGCGAATGGAAATACAGCGCGATCCTATACGACTCGGTTTTGCCCTACTCGGGCCAATTATATTGATGATAGTATTTGGTTACGGAATTACCTTCGATACTGAAAATTTAAGCTATGCTGTACTCGACAGAGATCAAACACCTGAAAGCCGAAATTATCTCGAAAATTTTACAGGTTCCCGTTACTTTGTACAACAATCCCCTATCAGTAGTTACGCAGATTTAGATGATCGTTTACGAAAAGGACAACTCTCCTTTGGCATCGAAATCCCGCCGGACTTTGGCAAAGATATAAAACGAGGTCGACTAGCAGAAGTTGGTATATGGATAGACGGTACAAATCCAGCGCGTGCCGACAATGCTCGCGGATATATTTTAGCCGTACATCAGTTCTACCTTGAGCAGCTAGCTCACATTGAGTATGGTCAACAACCTCAATCCGCTTATCGTGTCGAAACCCGGTTCCGCTATAACCAGGATTTCAAAAGTGTGTATGCCATTGTTCCCGGCACCATTATGATGCTGCTGGTTTGGATACCCGCTATGATGACTGCCGCTGGCGTGGTTCGTGAAAAAGAGATGGGGTCTATTACCAACCTTTATGCAACTCCAGTAAGCGGATTGGAATTCCTTTTGGGAAAACAATTTCCCTATATCATTATTGCTCTCATTAATTTCGCTTGCTTTATACTATTGGCACTGCTTCTATTTCAAGTCCCGATCAAAGGTAGTGTAATGACGTTACTCCTGGGTGGATTGTTTTACGTTATTGCGACCACAGGATTGGGCCTATTAATATCTTCGTTCATGAAAACACAAATTGCTGCAATATTTGGTGCTGCAATTATTACAACAACACCCGCTGTTAATTTTTCTGGTCTGTTTTCGCCCGTTGCATCCCTTACCGAAGGCGCTCAAATATTTAGCCATAGTTTCCCCAGCCACTATTTTCAGCAAATTAGTATTGGTACTTTTACAAAATCACTGCGATTTGAGGATCTAACTCAAAATTTCATGATACTAGCGTTGTTGATCGCTGTGTATATGACTCTTAGTTTAATTTTTTTAAAAACGCAGGAGCGATAATAGTGTACCAGTCAATTATGAATATTCTACAGCTTGGTAAGAAAGAACTATTTAGCTTGCGTTATGATCCAGTGATGATGTTCTTGATCGTCTACATGTTTTCTTTGGCTGTATTTGAAGAAGCTCAAAACGCAGTCATAGGCGTAAACAATGCGGCTATCGCCATTGTTGATGAGGATCGATCTCAACTTTCACTGCGTATTAATGATGCATTATTACAACCTCACTTCCAGGAACCCCAAATAATAAATATCAATGAAGTTGATAGCGTCATGGAAAAAGGACGTTATAGCTTTGTTATAGATATTCCGCCAAGATTTCAGGCTGATATTCTTGCAGGCCGACAACCCGTCATCCAGTTGAATGTGGATGCCACCGCCATGAGTTTAGCTGGCACAGGGACGAGGTATATCCAACAAATAATCTCTCAGGAGGTCATGGCTTTCTTGAAGGAAGATGAATTCCCACAAATGGTTAATATTGTCACACGCGTGCGCTTTAATCCTAATATGGAAACAATATGGTTTCAAGGCACGATGTCTTTAACCAATAATATTACGATGTTGGCAATCCTGTTAACTGGTGCTGCATTAATTCGTGAACGCGAACATGGCACAATTGAACATCTGCTTGTTATGCCATTAAGACCCATTGAAATTATGCTTGCCAAAGTATGGGCTAATGGTTTGGTTGTCATCATCGCGGCTAGCTTATCTCTAGTAACAGTAGTGCAAGGCGCACTTGCAGTACCACTTATTGGTTCTATACCATTATATTTAACCGGTGCTGTTATTTACCTGTTTTCTGTCACATCATTGGGAATTTTTTTAGCAACACTTGCCCGTTCCATGCCTCAATTCGGTTTACTCACCATGTTGGTATTTGTCGTCATGATGTTATTATCTGGTGGAAATACACCACTGGAAAGTATGCCTGAAGGACTACAATTCATTATGCAGTTTGTACCGTCAACGCATTTTGTCAGCATGGCTCAGGCAATCCTATTCCGTGATGCGGGCATAGACGTAGTCTGGCCTGATTTTCTCGCCGCTGCTGTAATTGGCGCGGTATTTTTCTTCACGGCGCTACTGCGGTTTAGAAAGACAGTGACTTTAACAATGTCTTGAGGTTTACTTGTATGAAAAATATTTTGATATTGCAAATACTGAGCTTATTTATTTTATTCGTCCCTGTGACTGCTCACTCAGCAAAGATATTCAATATCGGAATTGTTACCGATGGCCCCGTCGAACAGGCAGGCTGGTCTCCTGAGCAATTCATGAACGAACTACGAGTGTTGACCAAAGGTGAATTCGATGTTCGCTTTCCCAGCGCAAAGCAACTCGATGGCGGTTGGAATACAAAAAATATTAGTGCCGCCCTCAAACGGTTGCAAAACGATTCTTCCATCGATATGGTGCTTGCTTTGGGATACGTTTCCAGCTCACTTGCTGCAATAAGTAAAAATAGAAAGAAGCCAACATTCTCGCCATTAGTCATGGATGCAAAACTCATGAAGCTGCCAAGAAAAGGAAACAGCAGTGGAGTTCGATTCCTAAACTATCTAACAGGTAAAGCAGATTTTGTTCAGGATCTTGCTGTTTTTCGTAACATCGTTTCTTTCAAACATCTGACAGTACTGATCGATAAAACATCTTACAACGCTTTGCCCGGGCTGATTGAACAAGCGAGAAAAGTGGCAAAATCAGCAGGCATGGAAATTCGTTTCGTTCTACAAACAGAGATAGATGAAAATCTAGCTAACAAAATGCCTCCGGATACAGATGCTGTTATCCTGACCAGCTTACCACGACAAAGTAAAGCTGGAATGCAGCAGCTGATCCAAACCTTAATCTCCAAACGTTTGCCAAGTTTCAATCTGATGGGAACACATCTTGTCGAACAAGGTGTACTTATGTCTGAATCCCCGACTTCTGATTGGCCACGACTCGCACGCCGTAATGCGCTAAATATGCATGCAGTCATGCGCGGAGAACTCACTTCCGCACAGCCTATACTGTTCGAAGAGAAACGTCGTTTAACAATAAATATGGCTACTGCTCGTGCCATCGGCTTATCGCCACGTTTAGATGTGTTAACAGAAGCGATACTAATAAATGAAGAACCTGAAGCTCAAGGAAGAGAAATCTCTCTATCCATGGTGGCTTTGGAAGCAGTTAAAACTAACTTGGATCTCAAAGCATCATCACTGGGCCTGCAGGAAGGCGAAACAATCATAGCAGAATCAAACGCAAAATTGTTTCCATCACTCAGTGCGGGTTTAAACTATACGCAAATTGATAATGACAGCGCAATGGTGAATAGCGGAGCATTTGCAGAAAAGTCCACCACAGCTGCACTAACGCTTAACCAGTTAATATATGCTGATCAAGTAAATGCAGAAATCGAAATTCAGAAGTACCTGCAAAATAATCGGCAAGCGTTATATCGCCAATTGGAATTGGATATTGTTAAGGATGTAACAATCACTTACCTTAATGTGCTTAAAGCACAAACCTTGATTCGAGTCAGAAAAGATAATCTTAGCCTAACACGTAAAAACCTAGAGATAGCGAGAGATCGCTGGAACCTCGGTGTAGCTAGCCCAGCCGAGGGATATCGTTGGGAAAGTGAATTGGCAACATCTCGACGAGAATTACTGGTTGCTCAATCAAGACTCAGGCAGGCAAAACAGGCACTCAATAGAATATTACATCGCCCACTCAAAGAGCCATTTGTTACCCTTCCTGCAACGCTAGATGATCCTAATTTAATTATCAGTCGAAAAGAGCTTTTCGATTATGTCAATAATGATAAATCCTTCAATTTATTGGGAGACTTCTTGGTTTTGGAAGGCATAAATTCCTCACCAGAGCTAAACAGCATAAAAGCAATTATGGAATCCAGCAAGCGGGAGCTTAAAACGAATAAACGCAGCTATTGGTCTCCTATCGTTACGTTACAGGGGGAAATATTTAACGTGTTACAAGAAAGCCGAAGTGCAGGCTTATCCAGTGAAGGGGATACTGATTGGAAAGTAGGTGTTAATGTTTCCCTGCCGCTATATGAGGGTGGCGCACGTTCATCCCGACTTTCAGGAACTCGATTTGAGTTAAATCAACGGCAAGTACAATTCAACGCAACTAAAGAACGAATAGAACAGAGAATCAGAAACTATATGCATGCAATACGCGCCTCTCACCCGTCCATTCAATTATCCCGAGAAGCAGCAGACGCCTCACGTAAAAATCTAGACCTGGTTTCAGACTCCTATTCACGAGGGGCAATAACAATTATTGATCTACTCGATGCACAAAACTCCGCGCTTATTGCTGAGGAATCTGCCGCTAACGCAGTATTTGATTTTCTCATCGATCTTATGAATCTTGAAAGAAGTACAGGTCACTTTGATTTTTTACTGGGTAAAAGTGATCGTGATGATTTATTTGAACGTTTAAAATATTACATTGCTACAGAAGGTAAAAATAATTAACCCCATATTTTATGAAAAATTCGGATTAACTGTACTATTATTTATTTTATAAATAGACAGCTTTGTAGGGGGGGGATAAGCGTAGCGCATCCACCAAGCTTAGATCTATGTACATAAGGCATACTATTAATTATATAAAGGAGAAACGATATGGAAGACGTAGAAAACTTACTTAAAACATCTCTAGCAGAGATAGAAAGGATCCTTGCCACAAAAACTGTAGTTGGAGAACAAATCGTAGTCGGTGATACCATCTTGATTCCATTGCTTAGTGTTGGTTTTGGCTTCGGCGCTGGCGGTGGTTCCGGAAAAGGTGAAATGTCGTCAGGAGAAGCAGGCTCAGGTGAAGGCGTTGGAGCTGGAGTAGGTGGTGGCGGAGGCGTAAAACCAATTGCGATGATTATCATTGACACTAACGGGGTACGGATAGAACCTATCAAGGGAACAACTGCGTCAGCGGTCGAATCGCTTGGTTCGGTTATTGGTAAAGTAGTGGAAGCCAGCACAAAAAAAGATAAGAGTGAATAATCAATCTCAATGTAAAATTTAGCAATGAGTATTTTAATTGCGCTTACGATTATTTTTTTAATAGCAATCTGGCTATTATCTGTGCCAATTGATTTGAATATAACTATTGATACGAATTCGATGCAAAAACTGCAATTTCGTACAAAATGGTTTTATGGTTTGTTAACATTTCAATCTTCAAAATTTGAGCAAGAAGCTAAAAAAAATAAGAGAATGAGAAAAACAAAAAAATCACACAACGTTAAAAAAAAGCGAAGATCGTCAAAAAATAAAAATGCAGGACGTTTTATCTTCGCAATGATAAAGAGCGAAGGATTTTTGAAGCGCATCATTCAGTTTATAGTAGACTGTATTAAATTAGTTCGGTTTCGGGATACACAAATAAGTTTACTTGTCGGGCTAGATGATCCTGCCGATACTGGCAATATTGTTGCGATACTTGCACCAATATTTGTATGGTTACGTCTAGGCCTCATTCCCAAGACCACATTTGAAGCAGATTATTATCAATTGATTTTCCGATTTAGTGCATCAACAGCCATTAGAATTGTTCCTCTTGATTATGTTCGCCTGTTTTTTTGTTTATTGTTCTCTCCAACACTTTGGCGTAGTGTTAAATCTGGCATAGTGGCAACATCGAAATGAATCAATATCGACTGCAAATAGCCCATCAAACTTCTGAGCTGACAGTTATGATTGCAGAAAAACTCACAATAAACTCAACACCTTCTGACAAGATATTTTGGTGTTCTACCTATCTAAACACAGAGGCGATTATCATCAAAGACTCAACAGGAATTCGCGCGTTTAACACATCTGGTAATAGCTTGGATTTGGAAAAACTAGCAGGAATAATTGAGCAGCTAAGGGATTACATGTAGATATCAGATATAGTTGCCTAGGAATTTATACTTCTAGATTTTGTAATACATTGTATCAAGCATAATAAAATAGTATCTTATTCAGGAATTCTGAACATCTTTTAGTTATGAAGAAGATAAAACAACACTATTTTTTTGCACTTTGGCCTGACAAAAGGCTTCAACAGCATTATGCCAAGTTTGCTCACCAATATTTGGATGATTTGGACGGAAAATTCATCCCTACACATAACATACACATTACCTTATCTTTTCTTGGAGAGTTAAATAGCAATCAACTCAAAGCGGCAAAACATATTGCAGGAACAATAAAGACAGACTGTTTTACCTTGACTTTAGATCGTTTGGGATTTTGGAAAGGACCACGAGTCGTTTGGATATCATCAAACATAGTACCCAAATCTTTGATTGAGTTGGAAACTACGCTGCAGCAAAAACTCCAGGAAAATGAATTTGAAATAGATCAACGCGCTTATAAACCTCATATGACATTGATGAGAAAAACACGATCAAAACCGGGCAACATTCAATTTAAACCTGTTGAATGGCAGGTAGAGAATTTTGTATTGGTACGCTCTACTCTAGAAGAAACGGGATCAATCTATGATGTGATAGAACAATGGTCATTAATATGAATTATGTATAAACGCATAAGTTAACCACATTATAGTAGCGTATACCTATAAGTGATCTGTTTCACTGACATTCTTTCAATTCGTATATTCTACATGGTGACAGCTGAGTTATATCACGTACGTATGTTTGCTAACTAAAAAAAACGTGTCAATTGGGAGCTTAATCTTTTCGTTTGGCATACTGCAAAGCCTCGCGAATGAAAGATTCGTAATCATCTTCAAACTCACGAGGAATCAGTACCCACTCCTTAAATTTTTTCTTGGTGAAATTGAACTCCATTCCCCTGCCTTCCGCAATAAGCTCATCAACCCGTTGTGGTGAAACTTTTATAATAAGTGCATCTTCTTTATCAAACATCATTGTTATGAAATCACCTTTGTAGCGCAAACAGGGCGTTTTCATCATAGTTGAATGTTCTACATCTTTTTCTTTCGAAATTTTATTTGCGATCTTTTCAAAGCTCATAGCAAACCTCCTTAATATATTCATACAACACCGAATTATTTTCCAGATTACGAGGCCCCATTAACATACCTTTTAGCCCATACTCCTTTAAAAAACTCAACACGAGTTTTGAATCATCTTTCAATGCTTTCACGTCAGGCCTGTATTTTTGCATATCATAAAATACAACAACGCAGGAGCAATCCCGTTTTTTTCGCCATTCCCTATCATTTACTTATATAAACCTTTCACATCCATTTAATGCCATATTCTCTTGATTTTTGTTGCTTTTATGTAACACTCGACGATCGAAATAAACCAAGCAAACAATTAAACCTCTAATTATCTTTGGCAATAGTTAATAAAGAAGAGACGACAATGACAGCAGAAAATTCCCCTAAACGACTACACCATGTATTTTTTTACGGTCTTTACATGGACCCAGAAATCTTACAATCAAAAAACGTGAATCCCAGAAACCCGCACCATGCCATTATTCGTGATTATGAATTACGCATTGGCAAGCAAGCTACCTTGTTACGTGCACCGGGTAAACGGGCTTATGGGATTGTCTATTCTTTAACCCAAGATGAGCTGTATAATCTTTATACGGGAGCTGGTTTAACAGACTATCGCGCAGAGGCCTTGCTGGCAGATATTGGTGACAATGAATCAATCGAGAAAATCCCGGTACTGTGTTTCAATTTGTTAACGCCACCTGCGGAGGATGAATCGAATGAGACTTATGCAACAAAATTGAAAACGGCGATGGAGAAACTGGGAGTACCGGTGATATTTTAAATTTCTATCACGTTATTATAACTCTATCATCAGCTCCGTTATTGCTCGCACATTATGGATATTTGAACTTCGCTTTGATTTAACGCCAGGCCTGCATTGTTGCATATCATAAAATTCAACAAAAAAAGCGCAATCCTATTTTGCTGCTCAGGATTCATGTCTCAATCATTGAGAAATTGCAATAAAAAAGGCCGAGTAATTATCGGCCTTTGTTTTGATAAAAAGTTATCTGTCTAAATTACAATTCTTTTACGAAGCCTTAACCCAAGAAGGCCGAGTCCGAAAAGAGCAAGTGATGCTGGTTCAGGTACCTCGGCTATCGAAAGTGTTAATGAAGTTTGATCAACATAAGTGCGAGGAGCTTGATTTTGATCATCCTGTGCGTGAATTCCAATTGCAAGATAACGTAACCCATTAGTTAATAACGCTGAATCAGAAACCTGCTGCCAAGTACTTTGATCATTATCGGTTAGCAAGGCATCCCAATAATTTCCTTCAAGCAAGTCAATACCGCTAAAGTTTTCTGGCTCAGCACTCCAGCCTACTATGCGAAGACCAACATACCCATCCGGTGAATTGAACGAATTATAATAAGCTGAGAAATTAGCAGATACTAATCCAGCGTCAATTTCTGTTGCATAACTAGAGACATCAATGATTTGATAAATATCTGTAGAAGATGAATCATTGCCAAACCGTAGCATCTTACTGCCAGCCAGAGGGTTAATTCCATTTTCGCTGCCTACGATACTAAATGCATCTCCTACCCCCCAACTACCATTGCTACTTACAGGCCAAGATGTCTGTCCACCCTGCGATGAAGTGCTTTCAAATCCTGCGTCATTTAACAAGTTTCCAGTAATTATGGTGGCGTTTGCAGCAGAGGCTACGAATAGAAAGGCCAATAGTGATACAGCCGATTTCAGTTTTTTATTTTTCATTCTTAGTTCTTCACTTCATTATTTTTTTTAGTTGTTACATACATGTTTAAACCTATATAAGCATAATAGGCAAATCTTAAGCCATATAGAACAAACAGCTGTAAATTATTGTTTTATAGCGAAAAATAAGAATAATTTTCCATCTACACACCTATCAGCGTTAACATTCTCGACATCACCCACCCCACTCTTCTTCATTTGTTAATCGTGTAGAAATACACTGTAATCCTTTAACAGTCTAACAATCGGTCGTTTTTGAAGCTGTGGTATTTACTCAGATCCTTCTCATCTAGAATAGGCATTTGCGTCAGGCCTGCATTGTTGTATATCATAAAATAATGCAAACTCGACCCTGTTTTCGTTTCATATACTTTCATACTCAGAATTCATCAAAGTTATTAAACTAGGGAATAAAGCGTCCAAGATTAAAGTGTCGATCCAGGTTCGCCCCCTTTTCTCCACCGAGAATAATTCTGCCAGTAGATTGCAAGGCAATCGCTCTTGGTACCCCTGCTTCAATTTCCATAGGAACACCTAATACGCCATTGTCACCAAAGTTGGAATCAACACTGCCATCAGCATTAAAACGCACAACAACCATGCTCCCAAAGTTATCTAAATTATTTGCGCCAGTTACTAATATTTTCCCGTTAGCATCTACCACTGCATCAATAGTTTTTTGATTTTGTGATATTTCACCGCTGTATTGGAAATCAAAACTCACTTTTCCATCAGTACCGAAAGAGGTGTCCACGCTACCGTCGGTAACATTGAACTTTGCTAGTACCAGGTTGTGCGCTATGGATTCGCCACTTGTCCCAGCTAATGTTGATAGCCCTACGGCGATAACACTCGCTCCACTATCAGTGATTAATAGTTTTTCTAACCAATCTTCGCCATCAGAAAAATCTAACACTGTTACTCCGCTGCTACCAAATCCGGGAAATTCAGTGCCTGTAGAACTGATTCTAGCCAAAATAAAGTCAACATCTGTCCCATCGTCGACTGCACCTCCTACGATAACAGCATCATCAATTTCAACCAGGTCATAAATATTTTCAGTAGCTGATGCAAGAAAATCAAAACTTGCTATTCCATTTGTGCCACAAGTAACATTTGTTTGAGTACCATCCGCGTTGAGCTTGATAATGACCGTATCCGATCCAGATTGACTTGAACGCCCACTCACATAGATAGCATCCGTCAGGTCTAATATACCAATACCAAACGCCTTATCTGTACCGCCGATATCAAGTGTTAACAATCCATCTGTATCAAAACTTGTGTCAATACTTCCATCGCTGTTTACCGCGACGATGGAAAATCCAGAACCGCTTATTGAATTATTGACTGATAAACTATCTCCACCAGAACCGGAAATAATTAATTTACCGCTACTATCGAACTCTGCATCCGTAGCCTTAAACTTCCAACCGTCAAAATCCGTGATTAATTTTCCATCGGTAGCGTAGGTGGTGTCTAAAACACCGTCAATGGAATAACGAGCTACTGCCAAAGAATCAGGACTGTTTCCATACCAACCTATCGCGTAGATGCGATCCTGATTATCAATAAGGATTCGTTGGGTTTTGCTCTGTTCGTCACCCATTACTGTGGTGACCTGGCCTTTTGTGTCGAATGATTCATCTAATGTGTTCAAAATGCTCGGAGAGTCGCTCTCCCCTTCATTACATGCGACCATAAATAAAGCAGTTAAAACAGAAAAAAGGATGGCGAAAAACCGTATTACATACCCTTTCATCACTTTATCTCCATATAAAGTGATGAAAAAGATCTAACCCGCAATAAAGTCTCCAAATATTTTTGAAATTAATAAATCATGATTTCAATTCACACAACTTCCAAGCAGTTCAAAATTACAGTCTCAAAGCATGTAATAACTCTCACTCTACTTTATAGCTATAAATACAGTGTTGCCCACACAGTGTTTTAATTTCAATAGAACCATTGCCATCAGATTTTATTTTCATATCACGATAATCTACCGTTCTTTGCTTATCTGTTCTCACCAAATAAGCCAGTCGTTTCCACCGAACTTCCACCCATTTTTCGTCTTCAGATGGTGATAATAAAATCACTTCGTGTGTTTTTGGCCAATAAAGTAATGCAGCCATGCCGACCCATTTTGTACACTCCACTAACAACTTGGATTTGGGTAAGGTATGGAGTCGATCACAAAATTGATCTGGCATTTCAAATCCAGCGGGTACGGCTGCGCAGTATTCATTAAACATTCGCTTTGCAATAAACCGCCAAACCCATACTGTTAGCTCCTGCGCACCATAAATTGCATTACTCAACATGAGAATCAGATAGACGATATTATCTCGCTTACGCCATTCCTTATCGATTGCATGTTTAAGCCTATCTCTTCCGTTTAATTCAATGCCTTCATCATCTTCTTTGCTTTTATGTATCACTCTACGAATAAAACGAACCAAGCCAACGACTGCGCCTTTGATTAACTTGAGCAATAGAAATTTCAATAAAAAAGGTAATGCTGGAATTGCCAATTTCAATCACCGAAATTAAGATCTTTTTGAGCACCGTCATTCAGGCTTTCATCAATGAATATCTCTGTTAAAGTGAGAGAATGATCGAGTTTTTCCTCATACCAACGATTTAGAACCGCTAACTCTTGTTGGGCTTTCCCAGTCAAGGCAAGACCCTTTAATAGCTCAGGTGGAAAATCCAGCTCCTGTAAAACATTCCCCAAAGTTAATGCATTAACTTTAGAACCAGGAAGTAACACCTGTTTATCTTTTTTTCTTGCAAGAATTATCATCTTCTCACTCTCTAACTCCGCCAACAATCGATAAACATCTGATACCGGAAATCCAACATACGCGACAAGATCAGACATTGTTACCGGTTTCTGTAATTTAAAATATGCATTGCATATTCTGAAAAGAATCATAATACGAATAAACCTAACCTGAAGCGGATTGATTTCATCCAGGTTTTCGTAAAAACGATACTGCCCATATTGCAATTGTGAACAGATCATCGCCCCAGCAAGGATAATCAACCAGGTTAAATAGATCCAAAAAATAAATAGAATAACTACAGCAAAACTGGAATAAATAATATTGTAGTTGCCGGATGTCGCGATAAAACTCGCAAACACCCAGCCCGAGACTTTCCAGCTAATCGCTGTTATAAGTGCTGCATAAAAAGCAGACTTTGCTTTAACGGGATGGTTGGGCACCACCATATAAAGCATAAAAAGTGCAAAAATTATGATTAAGAATGGTACGATATTTATCAAGAAATAGTAAGGTACCGAAAAATAGTCGAGCTTTAACAAGGGCTGTATAAATTCCATTTTGTTAATAGATCCCATAGAAGCCATACTTATGAAAAAAGTCACTGGCCCAAGTAATAACATGGTCAGATAATAACTAATGCGTCTAAAAATGGAACGTGTCTCTTTGACACCCCATATTTGATTAAAGGCAAACTCAAGCTTTAATACCATCGAAATACCAGAATAGAGGATCATCCCCACACCCATTATTCCTAACGCCTGAACGCTGGTATTATTGACAAACTGAAGGATACTGCTCACTATTTGGTCAGCCCGATCACCGATGGGTGCAAGCATCTCCACAAGCAGAGGCTCAAGTTGATTTTGCACGCCAAGCCCATGAAGAATAGAAAAACTTAATGCCAGGGTGGGTACGAGTGATAGCAGGGTGATGTAGACTAAACTTCCCGCATAAACTGATATTTTTGTGTCGTTAATATCGTGTACGAAACGTTTTATTACTCTCGCAATGTTTTTTAGTTTGCTCATGGCTAATAGTATACCTTATGAATTTGATTCATAATCAATCGAAGAACATGAGAATCACATTGCATTCAATTTTATCCTTGTGAAATGAGGAAAATGAACGCTTTATTCCAATGGTGACAGGGGGTTAATATTCCATACTAATCCCAAAACCTATTTGTATTTCACTACTGTTTTTTTGCCCTGCATTTACAGCGTTGTTCGTTCTGGCATAAAGCAATTCGCTACTCAGTGTATAAATTTCTGCTAACCGCCATTGCCCTGCAACACCACACCGCCATTTTGGCAAAGCTGACAATACTTCATTATGTTCAAGACGTATAGAAAGCTGTTTGTTATAGCCCACAAACCAAGCATATTCCAGGTTGGTCATTTTTAGGCTGCCAGAGTCAGTGAGCTTATCATTCGCCTGAACATACTCTAGGCTCAACTCAGAATAATCAAAACCAATTAACAAAGAGAAAGCACTACCAGAAATTAATATTTCTTCTGTGGAAGAAAATAATAAATCTGAATCTTGAGCTTCCTCTAGATCAGATATATAGCTCGTCGTGAACTGTAGCGCTTCGTCTTCAGATTGCCATTCAATCACAACACCCCAGTATGTCCTGAAGGGAAAGAGTGTTTGCCATTATTTTCCGGGCGTCAGTCATTAACTGTATACTTTAAAAAATAGGTTATCGACAAATTTGTAAAAAATGACTTGTAGAATTGATGCCGACCATCCACATCATTTAGCAGGAAAGTGGTAATATATGCTGTTGAAGGAATTGAAAACTGAATAATATCACCAATTAGCTCCACTCTTTTCTCTCTCGATGTTTGGGGTTCGTAAGCTCCCATTACTGTAGTTGAGAAGCAAAAGAAAATGATTGTAATAAAAAAACGAACGGTAAGTCGTGCAGGGAAGTCCATTGTTTTACAACCCAAAGAATTTGCTTTACTTGAATATCTAATACGCAATCAAGGGCACATTGTGTCAAAAACAATGATTATGGAGCGTGTCTGGAATTATAACTTTGATCCGCATACCAATGTGGTTGAAGCCAGGATAAGCAAGCTGCGCGAAAAAATTGATAAAAACACATCACTGCCACTCATACATACAGTACGTGGCCTTGGTTATGTACTTAAAGTACCTGATCAGGCCAACCAGCAATGAAACTTCCCGATACTTTGTCTTTCCGATTAACATTGTGGTATGCCACGGCATTTGTTTTTTTTCTGGTTCTCACATTAATCACGGCATATTTCTCAATGGACTCAGTATTGAACCATCGAATTGATGAAGATCTACACGAAGACATTCTTGAGTTTCGTGAACTTTACAAAAGCGAAGGCTTAAGAAGAGTTCAAACAGAAATACAACGTGAAATAAAATCGGGTAATGCGGACACTATATTCTTCCGTCTTCTCACCCCTGAAGGTAAAGTCATATTCAGCTCTGATCTTTCCTCCTGAAATAATTTACAAAGCAACGAACAACTTTTCGCTTCAACTTCCTCCTTGCCTGCTTTGGAAAACTTCTCACTCGAATCAAAGGAAAGCCCTACCCGAGTTATCTATGACACCATAGGTCCCGATATTATTTTAAATATCGGTGAATCATTAGAAGAAAAAGAAGAACTCATGGAAATTTTCTTCACATTGTTCATTACATTGTTTATTGTCGCTTTACCCGCAGCTTCCTTCATTGGCTGGTTAATGTCACATAAGGCAGTAAGAGGTATAAAAGAGATTAGTCAAATAGCGGCAAACATTCAAGGCGGTCATCTAGACCAGCGAGTCATTTGTTGTACAAGGCAATAATCATTATTTACAACGCATGTATGCCAACCTACTGGATAACGCAATTAAATACACATCAGAAAATGGTGAAGTGAACGTATCTCTAACGTGGAACGATAACTCAACAATAATTGTGGTTGAAGACACAGGAATCGGTATTCCAAAATCTGACCTAGATAAAATCTTCGACCGATTTTTTCGCAGTGACCAAAGCCGCACCCTGCAAGGTTGTGGAATGGGGTTAAGTTTTGTTCAAGCCGTGGTGGAAGGACATGGAGGCAATATACACGTCGACAGTATGCTCGGTAAAGGTAGCACCTTTACCATTAACTTGCCCTCAGTTTGTGTTTCATAGAAACATTTCAATTGATAATCTTTGCGTGAGCTTCCGGTTAACTTCACGATGTATGCTTTTCTTTACTGTTATATTCAGCGACTAAGGAGAGTAATCATGAAATCAATAAACAGATTCACAGGGATGGCCGGTATTGCATTATTGCTTGGCGCGTGTGGTGGAGGTGATGAAGCATTCAATTTTCCTGAAGCCACTAAATATACATTTGATGTCTCTAATTTTTCTTCAAATTCTGCAGGTTTAACTAGCACATATTTCCCAATGACTCCCGGTAAAAGTATGATCTATGAAGGTGACACTGACGAGGGTAAGGAACGCATAGAAATCTACGTTTCTCACGAAACAAAAACGATCTTGGGCGTAGAATCAGCTATAGTAGTCGATCGCGCCTACTTAAATAGTAAGTTAGTGGAAGAAACCTTTGATTGGTACGCAAGAGACAATAACGGTGACACTTGGTATATGGGTGAAGCTTCACATGATTATGAAAATGGAAAAATCGTAACTACCAAAGGTTCCTGGGAAGCAGGAAAAGATATTGCAAACAAAGGTCATATCGCCAAAGCCGGTATATTAATATTTGATCAACCTGTTGTCGACTCGATTTATTTTCAGGAATATTATGAAAATGAAGCAACCGACTCTGCCCAAGTAATTCGTCTGGACGCTAATGTTAAATTGTCAGATGGAACCAGCGCCACTGCATTGCAAACCAAGGAGTGGAATCCTCTTGAACCCGATGGGTTTGAATATAAATATTATGTCGCAGGTACTGTGTTAGTATTAGAAACGGATGAAGATGGTGAAGAGCCCATACGCCTGATTAGCAGTGCAGATCAAAAAACACCAAATATCAAAGCTAGCAATTTTACAAATCCAACAACTATTGACAATATTTATTTCCCTCTTATTCCCGGTACAAAATTAACCTATGAAATAGACACCGATGAAGGTAAAGAATTAACAGTCACCGAAGTACTCGCCAGCACACGGAATGTGATGGCTATAAATAATGTTGTAGTGCGTGATCAAGTATCTTTGGATGGAGTAATTATCGATGATACTCACGACTGGTTTGCACAAGATAACAATGGAAATGTCTGGTATTTTGGCGAAGAAGTCGATAATTACAATTATGATGATAATGGCATCCTCATTAATATTACCCACGAAGGAGCCTGGGAAGCTGGCGTTGATGGTGCACAACCTGGAATTTTCATGATGTCCAATCCACGAGTTGGTGACTCCTATCGTCAGGAATATTATGCGGGAGAAGCAGAAGATCTTGCAGCAGTGAGTGAAAGAGATGTCGCGATTACTCTATCTGATGGCAGCCAACACCAAACATTGAAAATCAAAGAATGGGATCCTTTAAACCCCGATACCGGTTTTGAATATAAATACTTTGCGCTAGGTATCGGCATGGTGCGTGAAGAAAACGAAACAGGTGATGAACAGATTGATTTGATTGAGAGGGTTGTTCCTTGATAGGATTTGTTAAATAGTAGCACCAGTACAACAGAAATGTTGTACTGGATGCTTAGATTCCATAGGTTTGACCATACTAGTAAAAAAATGAAGCTCCAACATACGGCCCATGAATAATCTGTTCAGGACTCGATAATCGACGATATCCTAAATTTAATGCAAGATGATTTTTTGTAAATAATAATCCACCTTCAACATCCCAAACAGTAGAGCCATTAAAATCTGCGTAGTTTGGTTTTATCTCCCAACCCCAGTTCGAATTAACTTTCACATGGACTGGAAATGTCATAGAAAGTGTTTTATGTTTTTCATTACCAGACAATTCAAAGGTGCCTAAGCCTAAATTCATGACCACATGGTTCCCAAATGACATTCGATATAGAACATGAAGTTGGGTTAGTGTCAATTCATCTGTTGGATTTGACTCTTTATACTTTGTTTGGCGAAGCTGGAACGCCAACGCGCCGTAGCCTAATTCTGCACGAATCGCTTTAGCTGAAACGTTACCCGTGGCTTCATGCAGGTAAGCATCGATACGAGCGATTGGTAAAAGCGAATCTCCTAAATCTCTAGGGGACACCTTTTTATCAATAGGGAAAGGTTTCATTCGCTCCATAGACATTGCTCCAGCTAGTTTGGAAACTTCCCAAATTCCTTCGAATATTCCTGAAAGAAGACATTCACCTAAGGAGTCACAATCACCATCTTTTTTTAACGATGTAGAGTCTGGTAGACTGTTGTCATTTGAAGTTTCTCGCGATTGCGTTGCATCGTTTTCAAAATCATCAAGCGATCCTGCGTATGTTGGGAGTGCAGTCAAAAATAGAAAAAGGAAAATCAATTGATATATGAGCTTTTTATATAAGCATCCCACCAACTGAAGCACGCAACGGCTATCACACAAAGACATACATCACCCTTTACTAATATTTCCACTCGTTATTATTACAATCAAATTCATCACATTAATCGCTCAACCTATAACCACCCACAGTTATTAATTCCAAATTACCGAAATTAGTGAATTGGCATATTTGCAATCAATATATAGCATACACTTTTATTCTATTAGGGAGAATGAATGTGAAAAATCTCACTTTAAATTTTACGATTGCGGCTCTATTATATTTGCTCTTAATAACTCCCTTAGTTGCTAATGATTTTGATATGGAGTTTGGCTCTTCATATGAACGGCAACAATCAGCAGCTGATGCAGCATTTAAAGACTTTGACAGCGAATTTGAAGATTCAAACACTAACCACACCAACTCACAAAGACGAGAACCAACTCCTCAAAAAAAGGAAGTGAAATCTCAAAGAACTGAAAATCATCAACAAGTAACAACAAAACCAACTAGCAATCACCAACAACGCTCTGCTCGTGTTAGCGAACAAAGAATAGTGTCATCCGAAGGATTCGATTTCACACTTAAAGAATGCAGGAGAGTTCATAACAATATTGAATGTGAACTTTCTGCAGTGGATGATGAGTTTGATGGTGGGCTAGCGATATATAGAAATCATCGGAATTCAAAATCGAAAATTATTGATAACCTGGCAAATATTTATATTCCAGCTAAACTTCATCTCAAGAACAAGGAAACGACTGGTAGCCATCTTGAGGTACTGACTCTTAGAAATGTACCAACTGAATTCAAATTAAATTATGAAAATTTTTCCGGCAAAGCTTCAACAATACATACACTACAAATTGATGCATATAACCGCCGGTTAAATAAAAAGTTTCAGGTCAAATTTTTTGACGTTGCATTGTTGGAATGATTTTTTGATCTTGCTGGTAAAAAAAATGCCCCGTATAACGGGGCATTTTTTATTGGGGCAGTTAAAACTATGAACCAATAATTCCACCATCTTTTCGCGTTATAACAAATGTTGCATCACGCGGAACAGTCACACCATCTAATGGTGCTGGAAAGTTGGTTTTACTAGGATCACCATTACCAGGATGTTGTGTGTTAACGAACATGGTACGACGATCTGGTGTAATAGCAATACCTGTTATCTCATCACCCGTCACACCGGTAAACAAGCGCCGTAGTTCACCAGTGTTAGTGTCAGCCACCAACATTTGGTTATTTAAACCATCTTTTTGCCCACCATCAGTTTGGATAAACAAACGACCATCAGGATCTGCCCACAAACCGTCCGGGTCACTGTAAGTATCTTCTGTACCGTGTGTATCTTTAGCGATCAGGAAGATATCCCACTCAAAGGTAAGACCAATATGTTGATCTGAATCGCGCCAACGAATGATGTGCCCATCAGCATTAGGTGCCATTGGATTTGCTGCATCTGTTTCTGTACGACGACTGTTGTTAGTCAATGTACAATAAACATCACCGTTCGGTGCTACAGTCGTCCATTCAGGTCGATCCATCGGCGTTGCACCTAAAATATCTGCCGCCATTCGCGCGTAAACTAACACTTCAGCCTGATCTGCAAATTTCTCTGCCAGCGCAGGATTTTCAATGGTTAGCTCCAACCATTCACCGGTTCCGTCGTCATTGAATTTAGCCACATATAAACGACCATGATCTAACGGGCTCATGCCACGAGCGCGCATTGATTTCCAGTTGTCATCAGAAACAAATTTATAGATATAGTCAAAACGTTGATCGTCGCCCATATAACCAACGACTCGACCACCTCGGCCCTCTGTTAACGCAATACCTTCGTGTTTGAATCGACCAAGTGCAGTGCGTTTAACGGGTGTTTGCGTGGCGTCCATTGGATCAATTTCAACAATCCATCCAAATCGATTTTCTTCATTAACATAATCGACATCTGACAAATCAAAACGACGATCAAACTCATGCCAGCCATAGTTAAATCCGGTTTCGCTAAAACCATAACGCTCTTGCGCTTCAGTCGCCACCCATGCATTCTCACGATTTGTCGCGCCAAAATAACCATTAAAGTTTTCTTCGCAAGTCAGATAAGTGCCCCATGGCGTGGAACCATTTGCACAGTTATTTACTGTACCCAAAGGTACGTTTCCGTTGCGTGTTTGCAACAAGGCATGGCCTGCTACAGGGCCGCTGAAATTTACGGGAGTATTGACGTGAATTCGGCGTGCGTTGTCACTTTTTACGGGCATCCATTTGTTGCCCTTCTTTTTAATCTCTACAACAGATACACCATGTGCATGCTGTGAAACGCGTACATCATCCAGACTTTCAGGCGCAGTTTTACCCAGCACGTGATTGTTAGTACCAAACTCATGGTTAATGGCCAACATGCCACGATTATTACCACCACGACCAAATTTACCTTTTCTCAATGGAAAAAAGTGCATACCGTCGTGACCAATGCCGATTTGCTTCGCTTGATTTTCAGCAGTTGGTGGATAACTGAAACTCGGACCGCCTGGCTCTAGTGGCTCACCCCAAGGAATCAAAACTTCAAACTGATAATCTTCCGAAATACTCGGCCATGGACCGGTGCCTTCGGCGACTGAAACAGGTTGAAAGTTTATCAATGGAGCTTTATTTTTATCTTTCTTGTAATGTTTTCCACCCGCGTGCGCAACAATCGGGCTGGCGAAAAAACTGGCAGCAGCGATACCCAAACCACCTACAACCACTTTACGGCGGGAAACATTTGCTTCCAGGACTTGGGCAAAAGGACGATTACCAGATTTGTTTGAACTTTGATCATCGTGACTCATTCTATTCTCCGTAGCAAGTTTGCATAACAGTAACGCGCTTACGTTAGCATGGGTATATTGCAAAAATGTGACGTTGAATTAGAGTGAATAACAGGTTTGTGTGGTGGATGCGCTCGATAATTGCTCCATGCATTATTCTATCTCCTGCGTCCATGCAGTCGTGCGCTTATCCACCCTACAGGAAATGAGCGATAAATTGATTTACAGTAGTGGATAAGCGCAGCTCAACTCTATACATCTAACTCCTTCGCCAGCTAGTGCCTCCTGCGCCATCTTCTAATATGACTCCCTGGGCACTTAATGCTTCACGTATCCGATCAGCTTCTGCCCAGTTTTTATTCGTTTTAGCAGTTACACGATCTTCAATGAGTTTGTTGATTTCATCATCACTCAAACCACTTTCATTTGATTGTGCACCTTTCAAGAAGCTCTCAGCATCGTCCTGCAATAAGCCCAGCATTCCACCGAGTTCTCTCAGTACTTCGCCAAGATGAGCCGCCTTTTCCAGGTCATTGTTTGCTTTATAGCTGTTCAGCTCACGTGCGATTTCGAATAATACGGCGAGCGCTTCAGCGCTATTAAAATCATCATCCAGCGCAGCAGTAAACAACGCTTTATAATTATGGTCGTGCTCAGCTGAAGCATCAGGTAAATCTCGTAATGCAGTATAAAATCGATCCAGCGCTGATTTTGCATTATCGAGATTATTTTGTGTGTAATTTAACGGACTGCGATAGTGGCTGGTAAGGATAAAATAACGCACAACCTCAGGTTGATACTGTTTTAATACTTCACGTACGGTGAAAAAATTGCCCAGCGATTTAGACATTTTTTCTTCGTCCACCATCACATGGCCATTATGCATCCAAACATTGGCAAAACATTCACCTGTCGATGCTTCTGATTGGGCGATCTCATTTTCATGATGGGGAAATTTTAAATCCATACCGCCACCATGAATATCAAAATGATTCCCCAAACATTTAGTCGACATTGCTGAACATTCAATATGCCATCCGGGGCGACCAGGCCCCCAAGGTGAATCCCACGCTGGCTCCCCATCTTTTGCCATTTTCCAAAGTACAAAATCTGCAGCGTCTTTTTTCGCTTTTTCCACTTCGACACGTGCACCCGCTTGATCTTCATCCAGATTGCGACCAGAAAGTTTTCCGTAGCCTTCGAACTTTTTTACTTCAAAATAGACATCGCCATTGCTGGCCTGATAGGCATAATCTTTTTCGATAAGATTGGAAACCATATCGATAATATCCTGCATATGCAGTGTTGCTTTTGGTTCTTGGTCTGGTCGAGTGATACCAAGTGCATCTGCATCAATATTCATTTCATTGATGAAGCGCTCTGTCAGACTCTCAATCGACTCATTATTTTTTGTTGCGCGTTGAATAATTTTATCGTCGATATCGGTAATATTACGAATATAGGTAACAGAGTTCTGCCCGAATTTTTCTCGTAAATAGCGATTCACTACATCGAAGACCACAAGTACACGCGCGTGACCAATATGGCAATAATCGTAAACCGTCATTCCGCAAACATACATGCGTACATTTTTTGGATCTATTGGCGTAAACAGTTCTTTCTTTTTTGTCAGGCTATTATAAATTTGTAACATATTATTTCACTTTATTTAACTTGCTATTGACCACGCATAAACAATTTATCTAGCGATTGCAGTGACATCTGCACCCAGGTTGGGCGACCATGATTACACTGCCCACTTCGTTCTGTACGTTCCATATCTCTTAATAACGCATTCATTTCAGGAATAGAAAGTTGTCTGTTTGCTCTTACTGACCCATGACAAGAGATGGTTGCCATTAATTCATTTTTCGATTCACGTATTCGATCACTACTTCCATAGCCAATCAGATCAGAAACAACATCCCTCACAAGTGATTCTATATTTGAATCTTTCAACATGGAAGGAATTTGTCGCACCACTATAGTTTCCAGTCCCATACGATCAATTTCAAAACCGAAATCAGAAAACGTGCTTTTATTATCCTCTGCCACTTGCGCTTCTTTCTCACTCACCATAATACTGATGGGAACAAGCAATGGCATGGTAATAATATTTGATGTCTCATGAGCAGCTTTCATGCGCTCATAGGTTACACGCTCGTGTGCTGCATGCATATCAACAACCACCATTCCCTTTTCATTCTGTGCAAGAATATAAATGCCATGTAGTTGTGCAATAGCAAAGCCGAGTGGCGGCATTCCTTCTTTGCCTTCAGCTTGAGATTCAATCTGCATTGTCGATGCAGGTTGATAGGTAGGCGCAGATGGAGATGGGTGTAAATTTTTATACGCAGAGATCTGTTCTGCAACACGCAGTGCCATATCATGCTGCTGAGTCATCTGAGGAATATGTGGACTAGGCGAATAATTATTCTGCTGCGTCGTGGCATGTGGAATTGCTTGCTGCTCCATCACTTGCTCTGATGGTATTTGATCAGCCGGACGAACTTGGGCCAATCCTTCGTGCAAACTCCGAAAAATAAAATCGTGCACCATACGCGCTTCACGAAATCGCACTTCATGTTTTGCCGGATGTGCATTCACATCAACCAGTGCTGGGTCCAGTTCAAAATAGAGCACATAAGCTGGATGACGGCCATGATAAATTACATCCTTATAGGCCTGCCGAATAGCATGAGCAACAAGTTTGTCTTTCACCATACGGCCATTAACATAAAAATATTGGAGATCGCTTTGGCTACGCGTATAGGTTGGTAATCCTACCCAGCCATAAATTTTCAGCCCGGCTCTTTCAAGCTCTAGATAGATAGCATTTTCGATAAACGGTTTACCGCAGACGTTAGCAATGCGTTTCTCTTTTGCTTCTTGAGTTGCAGCAGCATGAAGATTCAATACAGGACGCTGATTGTGGCGTAAGCTAATGCCGATTTCAAAATGACTCAAACCAATGCGTTTGATCACATCTTCAAGATGTCCAAATTCTGTTTTCTCAGTACGTAAGAATTTTCGTCGGGCCGGTGTATTGTAAAAAAGATCACGCACTTCGATGGTTGTGCCTTGAGGATGGGCAACGGGTTTCGGTGCCTCAATAATTTCACGGCCATCACCTTTCAATTGCCAGCCACTCTCATCTTCATTGGTACGTGTACGTACATCCAGACGAGAAACAGAACTAATACTCGGCAGCGCCTCACCTCGAAAGCCTAAACTGGAAACTCGCTCAAGATCATCAGCGATATAGATTTTACTGGTTGCATGGCGGCTTAATGCCAGCGGTAGATCATCTTTATGGATACCTGAGCCATTATCCTTTATTCGGATAAGGCGCACGCCACCCTCTTCAATGTCTACATCAATCTGATTAGCACCTGCATCTATGCAATTTTCCAGCAATTCCTTAACCACAGAAGCCGGACGCTCCACTACCTCACCTGCTGCTATCTGGTTGGCAAGCTGAGCAGATAATAGCTTAATACGCTTATGGGATTGTTCGGCGGAGACGGTCATTATTTATACTCAAGTGTAAAGTTATATATTATACCGATAAGAAGAAGAAAACTCATCGTGGACTTTGCGTATATAGGCTATTAATTAACCATAATAAGGCATTTGTATTATTGATCGCAGCTGGTACTTTAGTGCTAAAATGCGCCGCATTTAATAACCAGGCAGGACAGATACAGATGTTTAACGTAAACGAATACTTCGATGGTAAAGTAAAATCTATTGCATTTACTAAAGATGGCGATAAAGCGACAATTGGAGTGATGGCAGCGGGCGAATATGAATTCGGCACCGATACTATTGAATATATGACACTTGTCAGTGGCTCAATGGCTGTGATTCTACCGGGTGAAACTGAGTGGAAAGATATTGCAGTTAACGAGACTTTTATCGTAGATGCGAATGTGAAGTTCCAAGTTACGCTAAGTGAAGATAGCGCTTATCTTTGTGTTTATAAATAAGCTAACAACGACCTGCTGATAGTTTTTTGTTAATATTATCAGCATCCGATTTAAAGCTTATTTCCAAGATGTAGGGTGGATAAGTGTAACGCATCCACCAGGATAGTTTTTAGAATGGTGGATGCGCTAAGCTTATCCACCCTACAGGTACTATCAGCTTCATCACTCGAATCTAATCCAGCTTTTTCCTCATCACAATCAATTCGTGATTAACCATATACCCTAGTGAGGTATAAAATCTTTCCGGAGTGCTGTCTCTTTCGGTCATAAGATAAAGTCGCGAAATACCTGCTTCTTGCAGCCTGTTCTCCAGGTTTTTCATCAATGAACTACCTACACCGGTTCGCAATTGAGTATGAGAAACACACATTTCTTTTAAATAGAAATAGTTGTCCGCACACCAAACTTCAACATTACCAATAAAAAAACCAGCAATCTTATTTTTATGGATTGCTTTTATCGCAATTGTTTTTGGGCAAGCGAAAAAATCTGACAAGCGTTCGAAAGCATCTTCGATTTGCCACGCTTCATTCCAGGGAGGTTGTTTGAATGACTCAGCAAACAACTCTGCACATTCAAGCAAGTCATCTTCATCCAAATCAGAAAAGACAAAATCGGTTTCATTCATACCTCACCGCTACTCGTATTACTTTGAAATTTTTGCCCAGGTATCACGTAGCGTTACCGTTCGATTAAAAATCGGCTTGCCTTCCGCTGTTTGTGTTGGATCTTTACAGAAGTAACCTTCACGTTCAAATTGAATCCCTTCTCCTGCCACTGCATCGGCAAGAGCAGGCTCTAGATAACAGTGTGTTAATGTGCGCAAAGAATCGGCATTGATATGTTCTTTAAAATCTTTGCCGTCTTTAGAGTTATCCGGTGTTGCATGGTTAAATAGGCGATCATACAAACGCACTTCCGCTGCAACTGCATGTTTTGCTGAAACCCAGTGGATAACACCTTTAACTTTTCGACCTTCAGGATTCTTCCCTAATGTGTCAGGATCATAGCTGCAGCGAAGCTCGATAACATTGCCATTGTTATCTTTTATGATTTCATTGCATTTAATCACATAAGAACTACGCAATCGCACTTCACCTTCAGGAATTAAGCGTTTATATTTTTTTGGTGGCACTTCTTCAAAATCGGCTTGATCAATGTAAATCTCTTTACTGAAAGGTAGAACTCGACGGCCCATCGCTTCATTTTGCGGATGGTTTGCCACTGATAACTCTTCTACCACATCTTCAGGGTAATTTGTGATAACCACTTTCAAAGGGCGTAACACCGCCATGCGACGTGGAGCATTTTCGTTGAGATCAGTACGGATACAGTCTTCCAATACTGCCATCTCAATGATGTTATCAGATTTAGTCACCCCAATACGCTGACAGAATTCCTTAAGCGCGGCAGGTGTGTAACCGCGACGTCGTAACCCTGCTATGGTGGACATGCGAGGATCATCCCAACCTTCGACAAGCCCTTCATCTACCAATTGCGTCAACTTGCGCTTACTTGTTACCGTATGCTCCAGCGTTAAACGAGAAAACTCGATCTGTTGTGGATGCGCAGGTGTATCTGATGTATCAAGAAACCAATTGTATAATGGTCGATGATCTTCAAACTCCAATGTACAAATAGAATGAGTGATTCCTTCCAACGCGTCAGAGATACAGTGTGTATAGTCATACATGGGATAGATGCACCACTCAGCACCGGTTTGATGATGTACTACACCATGGCGAATCCGATAAATAGTAGGATCGCGAAGATTGATGTTAGGCGACGTCATATCAATTTTTGCACGTAGCACCTTTTCACCATCTTTAAATTCACCCGCACGCATGCGTTGGAATAAATCAAGATTTTCTTCAATGCTTCGATTTCGAGATGGGCTATCTTTACCAGGCTCGGTTAATGTTCCACGATATTCACGAACCTGTTCAGCATTAAGGTCGCAAACATAGGCTTTACCTTTTTTGATCAACTCTACCGCATAATCATAAAGCTTCTCGAAATAGTCTGAAGCATAATAGGTTTTATCGCCCCACTCATACCCAAGCCATTTCACATCTTTCTCAATGGCTTGAACGAATTCGATATTCTCTTTGTGTGGATTGGTGTCGTCGAAACGCAGATTACAAGTTCCGTTATAGTCCTGTGCAATTCCAAAGTTCAAAACAATCGACTTTGCATGACCAATATGTAAAAAACCATTGGGCTCAGGTGGGAACCGGGTTGCTACCTTTCCCTGGTTTTTACCCGCTTTTATATCTTCATCGATGATTTGGCGAATAAAATTTGATGGTTTTTTAACGTCGGTGTCACTCATGGATCGGTATTTTCCTGTTTTATGCCTGATATAGATTAATTAATAATCAAACCTAAGATTACTTAATCCTATTGGTATTGTGTGAAAGATCTAATGGATGTGATTTTACACGAAATAACAGGGTAACAGAAACAGATAGAAAGCTAAAAAAGGACGAGGGTAAAAAGTTTATCTCAATCACTGTTATAAAATTCTAAGAAAAGCGGAGGAAACAGTAAAAGACCTGGAGTTACTAAAAGCAACCCCAGGTAGATATTATTTAAGGAGCAGCAACAATATTTGAAGGATCGGAAATTGTTAAAGCAGCACCGTTTGTCGCCAGAAAACTGGCCATCTGCCCTTGCATTTCTGCAAAAGCAGCAAATGAATCAGCATCAGCGTTTCCGAACATGTCATTAGGCGTCAAAGCAGAACTATGATGACCAACAGTAAAACGCGCCCAAACTTTCAAACCAGATCCTTCGGCTACATCTGTTTGACTTGTATTCACTTTAGAGAGACCCATTAATGTCACCAAAGGATCTGTGCCTGCTGTTGGTGAACCCACAGTGAGAGTGTCTGGATTACTTGGTACATTATTTGGAATCACTAAATCAGACGGACTAGTACTACTTCCTACGATATCAAAAACCAAAACTCCACGATTAGCAGCAATACTTGAAGCATAATTAATAGGATCTGATGAATCTAAAGCAATTTGCATGGCCCCCATAAAACTCTCGTATTCGGGAGTACCTTTAATCACTCCATTCGCTGCCAGTCCAGCAGAAACAACAGGCCCAAATGAAGAAGAACCGTCAATAAATTTGGCAATACCACCACCCGGCATAGCTAAAACCGCCGCTTTAACATTTTGTTCAATGGCCAGAAATGTACCACCAACAACTGCACCTAATGAATGGCCGTAGAAGTAGACTTTATTTGTATCAAAATCAGCGCCTCCACCATCATAATCAAGCGAATCAATCGCCTTTCTTAGGGTGAATAGATCAACTACCGCCTGACGCACATTGTCACGTGATGTTAATATACTTCTCAAGTTAATGAAATGTGCTCCTGAGGAATCCAGAACTTGATCAGGGCCGGGCGTTGCTGGAGTTGTTGTTTCTAAAACCAAATCCATTTCAAAATGGCGTTCTGTTACATTCGGATCAAATGCAGCTGTCAATGCTTTAAATGCACCGGTTAACACTTCATCCCCCATTAAGCCATGCAAGGGTAAATCTATCCCAACTGAAGCAATTCCCACAGAAGCTAAAGTATCGGCAATTCCCAAAATGGAAGTTCTATTGCTCGTTATACCGTGTTGAAAAATAACAATGGGCCAGCCACTATCAGGCTTGGTTCCGATAACAGGAACAGTAAGTATTAAAGGAATTCTTTGAGTGCTTGTCACTACTGGTGTTGGATTATCTTGTGTAACCAAGCTCCCTCCTTCACCTAGCCAAAAACCAGATAGTGCCGCAGTTGGATTGGTAGCAGTAGGTGCTGATAAATAATAGGGTACTTCAAGTGTTCCAACATGAATGTTTGCGGCAGCTTGAGGTGATGGACTAGCTACCGATGGGTTCACGCTACTTACGGGACTACTTGCCTGCACAGTCGCATAAACATTATCAAGCACATCGGATGTAGACTGAGTAGTAAAATTCCAGCTCAATATTACATCAGCACCTGATAAATCGGGGATTGCGTTGTTAGCATCAGATGAAATTGTAAATTCTTCAAGCTTAGATTCTGCAATTGCGCCACTCTTCAGCACTTTATATCCCAATGCTTCACTTGCTTGATCACCAGTTGCATTTTTAACTGCATTTGTTATTGCAACCAGATATGACGTCTTTGCACTTAACGGTCGTAACGGAATAATAGCAGCAGTAGATTCGTCACCGTCATCAGAAATAATAGTTGCAATAAACTCAGCACCACCCTCAAGCTCACGCACAATTGATGTTACATTATCTGACTCATCGATGATAACCTGAAAAACCCTGACACTCGTACCAGCTACAATACTAGTAGAATCAACACTTGCATTAAACGTAGTAGTAATTGGAACTATTGTAGAAAACCCATCAATGGTATTAAGTGCGGTTTTTAAAGTAGCCTGTCCTTCTGTATCATCATCGCTTGCTGGAAGATTAAGTGTTCCATCTCGTAACAAATTATTCGTTGTTGGGAATTTTTTTTCACTTATTGAAAAATTTGCAACAAAGGAAGCATTTGCATTAGCGCCAGTAGATTCTGGAGGTGTTTCTGTAATGGCATCTTTAATCGTTGTTGTCCGATCATTATCCAAACACCCTGAAAGCCCTATAGATAAACATGTTGCAAAGACACATGCACTAAACACTCGACTATTTTTTTGATTTGATAATTCTAAATATTTCTTACTTTTGCTCAACATAATTTTCTCCTAACTTGTCCAGCAACAGATTTCTCAATTCAATACATCCATCGAAGTTGAGCGCTGAGTATGTTGATAGATGATTCATACTCTCCTTTTACTGTGTGATTTAGCTCATCAATGCTACTTTCAAACTGATTTTCTGTTTTTGCGGTAGAGGTATAAATATAAGTGTAGCCAGCATCAAAGTGTAGATTTTTTGCTATGCTATAACCTACACCAGCACTAAACCATATGCGATCATCGCCTGGAATACGCGGGGTTCTATGCTTCTCGTCAGGGATTGGGGTTTGATCATATGCTGTTCCAGCACGTAGTTTTAAACGAGAACTAACTTCATGAGTAACACCTACTGAGACTCGATACGCATCATCCCATTTAGTGCTGGTAACAGAATCAGGCTGTTCAGTATTTGTATAATCAATACGAAGCTCTTGAAAATCAGACCATTCTGTCCAGGTTAAATCAAATAAAATTTGAGTACTATCAAACAATTCGTGCACCGCACTAAGAGATGCAGTTGCTGGTAGTTCAAGATCAGCTTGAACATCAGCGTCCTTAAATAGACCGGTGGAGTCAACAACAAATTGTGCAGTTTCATCTACAGAAAAATTTGCAGTTCCTTTTAAATCATGTTTGACAGAAGAGCGAAAAGACAATCCTATGCGAGAGTTTTTGTTTAACTGAAGAATAGCTCCCAGGTTAAAACCGCTTCCCCATCCATCACCTTCAATGTCGGCATAACCATCTTTGACACTCAGGTTATTTTGGCAGTCTGCTAGCGAAAACCCTGCTGACAAACAGGCACCAGAAAAATCGATTGCAGAAGCCAGTGTCACATCTGCGCGTTGATAATTAATCCCAGCACCCACTGATAACTTCTCATTCAACTTCAAAGCAATACTAGGATTCAGGTTAACAATCGCCAATTCAGATAACACACCATGATAACGCCCTACCCAATCGTCATCGTATTCAGTCGTCATCCCAAACGGTACGTTAACACCAAAACCCAAAGTGACATCTTTATCGAGTTGATGAGCGATATAGAAATTTGGGACCAGCGCAGCAGAACCTGCTTCAGAAGTTTTAGAACCCTCCATTGGGTCTCCGTTGCTACGTATAGAACCTTTATCGGTGAATTTGCTTTCTGGCGCCACCAGATGGCCAGCTATAAGTATCTCTGATTTTGACAGATATGACATACCTGCAGGATTGAAATAAATTGTTGATGCATCTTCAGCGACTGCAGCTGCACCTGCAAACGCATTCCCCATTCCTGATGCAGAATTCTCAATCAGCGCATATCCAGCAGAGTGAACATATGGCGTGGCCAGACACAATCCTGTGGAGACAACCGCTAACCATATGCGACGATCTAATTTTCGACTCATCATGCTTATCCTTTTTTTCGTTAACCCGGCTCAGATAATCAACAACAAGCTAAATAATGCTAATAAAAATACTGTTTAAATAACTATCCCTGAGCCTAGACATTAAAATAATTAATGCCTCCTCCCCTCTTCCAAAAATAGAATTCAATAGCATTTTATCTCTATTATCAATAAGGAATAAGATAAAAAGCACTATGTATCTGCTCAGAAAAAGACCAAAATAATACCAAGACCAGCTTAGCAAACTTGCAATGCTCTACGCATAGTCTATGCTGAATTAGTATAACTCCAGACATACACCAAAACCATAGTTGAGAATTTTATTTGGGCCTCAACTATCATTCTTCATCCAGCGATATTCCACAGACATCAAGAATAATTTTTGATTAAAAGATAGCTGACAAGATTTTATTAACATTGAAAATTATAGTGATTTACCCCGCTATCCAGACGCTGAGAGATCTATGTTATTTGCAAATTCCAAAAACACTTGCTACTTGAATCTCGGAAATACTGCTTTCATAACATTAAAATTTCTTGGTATTGCAGTATATTGGAAGGCGACTTTCAGTCTGAAAAATCAAGCAGTTTTGTGGAGTTCGAGATAATCCTGGACAAGAGTGTCGAGTTCCGTTTCAATTATCGGTTTAAGTACTAAATCATCCAGACCTGATTTTTTACATTTTTCTATTTCAACACTATCCGACCGATTTACTATCGCGATGATAGGTACGTGTTTTTGAGACTGGGAATCTATATCTATCGATTGATTATAGATATGTTCACTTTGACGAAAATCCCTTGCAAAGCGAAAAACATCCAGCCTTGGTAAACGAATATCGAGCAGTATCATGCTGTAGTTATTAATTTTGACGGCAGAATCAACCATATTGCCGTTTAGTGCGACATCGATAAGAAAACCTTTCTTCTTAAAAAATTTGACCAGACGTTTCTGATCCTCAGCATCAAATTCAGCAACCAATATTTTTGGTATCCCTTTATTGCTTCCTTCTTTAAGAGTATGCCGGGTGACAATTTTTGCGGCATTGGATGCAGTAACACCAAGCACTTCAAGCAGGGAATCGTGCACGGCATCTCGTGTTAACGGCTTTGTTAAATAAGCTTGAACACCGAGTTCTTTTGCGATTTTTGCATCACCAGGCTTTCCTTGCCCAGTTAATATAATTACCGCCAATTCGGACTCAGAAAACTCTTTACGAATTTTCTTCACCACCGAAAACGCTTTTTCACTAGACGAACTGAGAGAAACATCAATAATACAGACTCGAAAATCTTTATTATTAAACTTCGCCTCTCTTAATACATTTGAGACACGAGAAAATTCATCCATGCTCGCACCAGACATTCCCCAAGTACCTAACGCTTTGGAGAGTGATAAACGATTTCTTTCTACCTCACCAGCAATCAATACACGTTTATTTGCCAGATTATCTTTAGGCTTCGCAGGTTCCCCAACACGACCAACTTTCATCGGTAGTTGAATCGCAAATGTATTGCCACCGGCATTATTCTCTTTAACTTCAATTTCACCTTTCATCATTTCAAGAATCTGGGTGGAAAGAGCTAAGCCTAAGCCTTTGCTGTTGTAACTCGGCTGGTTATAGTTTCTAACATCTGTTAATAGTTTGAAATGCTCCAGCATTGTCTCTTGATCAACAATATTCCCTGTATCGCTAATATCAATATTAATGGTTTTATTAGCGTAATCGTTTCCTTTAGCAGAAACAAATATAGAAATCTCGCCATGTTCAGTATACTTCACAGCGAAACTGATTAAATTAATCATAACCTGCCGTAGTCGTGTCGCATCACCGATAACTCGAAGAGGAACATTCGAATTCACCAGACAGGAAACCTCTAAACCTTTTTTATAGGCTTGAGCAGACATCAATTCAGCAACATCGTGTATAGTTGTTCTTAAATCAAACTCGATCTCTTCTAATTGAAATTCACCTTGATTAATTTTTGAGAAATCTTGAAACTCATTCACCAGTTCGAGCAAATAATCTGCTGATTTTTTTGCAGCTCCGACATAAAATTTTTGTTTTTCGTCAAGCTTCGAAACTTCTGTTAACGTAGAGAGCGAACCGAGCAGTGTATTTATAGGAGGACGAATTTCATCACTAATAGATGAAAAGTGAAATGAGCGCTGGTCTTTCATCGCTCGTTTAGAGCTGACCAAACTACTTTCGTAAACTCCTCGGCGAGTCGTCGTGAATATAACAATTAATAATAACAATGCCCCACAGCTAACAACAATCGCAAACATACGATATTTATAATTCAGCTGTGATAGAAACTCTTTGCCTTTTGCTTCGAATAAAATATAAAAATTTAGCTCTTCGTTTTCTAAATAACTCCAAACATTGTTTTGATATTCAACAACCAAGCTTTTGGCATTGCTTTGTTTTATTACACCAAATACTCTTTTTATTTCTTTAGGACTGTAATTACGATTAGGCAAAGAGAAGATTACCTCTCCTTGCTTGGAAAGCATAATCACGTGCTGCATGAGATTAGCTGAAAGAAAATACGCATATTTTTGGAGTAGCGCGTTAATATCGATTGAAACTGTGAGAACACCGACAGTTTGATTACGACTCAGAACAGGATGAGAAAGATGAATAAATGCGGTTGAAAGCTGGCTATCGAATACAAAGTTAAATCTTGTATTTTTTTCTTGCTTAATACTTTGCTTAAAAAACGGCTCTTCTGCCACGTTTTGGTAATCTCGAACAATAGACCCTTTTTCCGCCACTGCTCGCTCAAAACCATTCACATCAACAAATCTAATTCTGTGTATAGCATTAGATTCAAATCGAGTGACTTCACTAAACAAATGCTCAATATTGCCTTGAGCTTCAGCACTTATATTCCCTTTATCGAAAACATAAGAATTAACATAACTCAGAAAATCACGATGAACTGAGATTTCGGTCAAAACTTCTGACCACTTTTCAGTTAACTGACTATGGAATTTCTGCTCTTTGCTGACCAGTTCTTGATCATTTTTTTTGATCGTTGCATAGATCTCTTCTCGCTCTAACAAATAGAGAAAGCCTACGGCAACTGCCATTGCGAGTAGTACAAAGAAACTTAGTACCGTTGTCTTGAAATTCCGTCTACCCATGTGCGCGAGTAATTATGCCCAATCTATTCTTGTGATAAAAATAAGTTAAAACACTTAGCTTGTGATTAAGTACTTGCGAATACTGACTAAGTATCCTTATTTAAGTCTGTTTTTGATTCTTCTTTAACCGTATTCCTGGACAACTCCTCAACCTCACTGTCGAAAGATGAATGGCTAATCCTCGCGAGATAGGTATTGGGTGGTGGGCTTTTTCGAAAGTATTTTGTTATCCCACGAGTAATTGCTGTCGCCAATTTATTTTGATAGCGATTGCTTTTTAATCGACGTTCTTCCTGAGGGTTCGAAATAAAAGCCGTCTCCACTAAAATTGACGGAATATCGGGAGATTTTAACACAACAAATTTTGCACTTTGCACACTGTTTCGATGTACGGGGCCAACATTGCTAATTTCCGATAAAATCCTACTGGCAGCGCGTGTGCTTGCATCAATGGTTGCTGTTTGAGACAAATCCAGCAAAACTTTTGCTAACACTTCCTCTTTATCATCCAGGCTTACGCCACCCACTAAATCAGATGCATTTTCTCTATTTGCCAGCCATTTTGCGCTTTCGTCACTTGCCCCTTTTTCAGACAAGACAAAAACTGATGCCCCTTTCACATTTGAATTTTTAAATGCGTCAGCATGTATTGAGACAAACATATCAGCCCGTGCTTCCCTAGCGATCTGAATTCGTTTTCTCAAACTAATGTAATAATCACCAGTGCGGACTAGGATAGCGCGCATTCCTTTTTGCTTGTCAATTTGACGCTTCAGTTTTTTCGCGATTGAAAGAGCAACATGCTTTTCTTGCGTTTTATGCTTACCAATCGCACCAGGATCTTCACCACCGTGCCCTGCATCAACCGCCACAATGATATCGCGGAGATTAGTAGGAGTGGGCGCCGTTTTTTCTATAGATTTTGTTTTTGGCTTAGATAGGCTTTGTCTCGTTTTCTTTTCAGTTAGCTCAATAACTAATCGGTGACCATAACTTTTATTTGGGAGCAAAGCATATGCACGATAATCTACAGCCCCTTTGGTATCAATAACCACTCGACGTGCTTTATTATCGCGCTGGGCATGACGAACATTTTTTATAAAAGCGTGACTACGTTTTATGTAGGGAATTTTACCATTAAAACGAGTATGATTAAGATCGAGAATTATTCGATTTGGATTTTCTAAACGAAAAGAATCATATTTAGGTTTGTTTTTTAAATCAATAATGATTCGAGTAGTGTCAGGAGAGTCCCAAAATCGAATACCATTAATTTCATTGTTAACCGCCCACACAGGGTTGCTTACGAAAAAAATTAGTAATAGAAATAATTTGTAGGTAAGTGCTTTAATCTGCATAGCCACTATCATCAAGTTGTAAAACGCCAATTACTTGTCACAGGAAGTTCTAAAGTTTAGGCTCATTGCAAGTTTAAAAATCAAAGCGATGGTAATTGCTCATTATTGTATCTATTATGACCCAAATCACAACGATTACAAACTTTCCATTAAATTCTGTGCTTATTTTTCTACAACTCTCACAATCGATTACTTATTAGCCGGGTAGCGATGCAGAAAATAGACCGTTGGTTTTTTTTATAGCAATTAGCATCTGCTCACCCAACGTAGAAGAAGCATTAACTTGAACTAACCTCTGATCCATTCCTTGATATTTAATGACGCAAATTAAATCTGCTTCGGGTAAATAACCTTCAGCGTTCATCGGCCATTCGATAAAGCTGATCGTATTTGCCTGAAAATAATCCCTCCCCCCCATATACTCTAACTCTTCTGGAGAGCCTAGTCGGTAAAGATCAAAGTGATAAATTCGCTTTTCATCAAAATCATATTGCTCCACCAATGTGTAGGTAGGGCTCTTTACTGCGCCGCTATGCCCGAGAGCACGTAATACGCCTCGCACCAACGTGGTTTTACCAACACCTAAATCACCTTCTAAAAATACGACACATCCCGGCTCGCAAACTTTTGCTAACACATTGCCGAATTGCAGCATTTCTTCTTCGGTTTTTACCTCAAACGTGAATTCACGCACACTCATTAATCAACTGCCTTAAATATGGGATTAAATCAGATGCCATTAAACCTTTCTCTCCTCCTGCAATACTTGCATGATCCCCCGCTAATGAGTGAAGAGAAACGGCAAATACCGCCACATCTTCCAGTGGTAAATTATATCGCCGGGATTGCCCAATAACACTCCCTAAAACACCAGCGAGAACATCCCCCATACCAGCGGTTGCCATTCCCGCATTACCAAACGGGCAGACCATATTTTTCTCATTATCACGAATTATGGTGCCTGAGCCTTTCAGCACACAAATGCCTCCATAATTATTTTGAATTTTCGCTGCCGCGCTGTAACGATCCGATTGAATTTTTGAGACAGAGGTATGAAGTAAGCGTGCTGCTTCTCCAGGATGTGGTGTTAAAATCCAATTACTTCGTTTCAATTTTAATGTTGCCAGAATGTTTAATGCATCTGCATCAACAACCAAAGGATGATCACCGCTTACAGCACTAGAAAACAGTTCTTTCGACCATTGATCTTGACCAAGCCCAGGACCAATAACAATCGTATCCGCTCTATTCATTAATGAAAGCAGATCATTTTGATTCTCTACAGCCAGCACCATGATTTCAGGAATTGCAATATTAAAATAAGCGGCATGATCTGGATGGGTAGCAACAGTCACCAAACCTGCCCCACTACGTAAAGCTGCGTGAGCGGCTAGCTGAATAGCGCCTCGCATGCCAGGCGCTCCGCCGACGAGCAACACATGTCCGAAATCTTTTTTATGACTATTTGCCGGGCGCTTTTCTAATAACGGCCCTGATAAAGCATCAATACAATAGCTTGCAGGGTCAATTTTTTGAGTGACATGATGAGAAACATTAAGACTTTCAAACAGAATTTCACCACTAACCTGTTTGCCGTCGCCAGTATATAAACCTTGTTTTCGAGCAATAAAGGTCACCGTCATATCAGCATTCACGGCATATCCCAGTATTGAACCCGTATCTGCGTGGAGACCGGAGGGAATATCTACTGCTACAACCGGGCAAGGTGAGCGATTGATGGCAGCGATAGCCTTTTTCCAATCGCCGCCAACCTCTCGAGTTAACCCCGTTCCAAAAATTGCATCAACGATTAAATCAGATTCAAACTGCTGGCGATTACTAAATGGTTGAGCGGTTGTGGAAATTTTTTCCAGCGCTTGCCGCGCGAGCAAAGCATCATCTGTTTGATTTACTAAATCACCAAGCTGAATCAGATTAACATAAATTTCATGCTCAATTGCCAGTTGCGCTATCACATAACCATCGCCTCCGTTATTACCGATACCACACACAACCGTCATGGATTTTATGTCAGGCCAACGGTTGATAATGGCATTAAATGCAGCCTGCCCTGCGCGTTGCATCAAGCTATAGCCGCTTATCTTTTCGTCTGCAATACAAAGCGCATCCAGTTCTCGGGTTTGCGAGGCAGAATATAATGGAAATGTTTTCATACTTTTAATTATAGTGGTTTCTCTCAAGCGAAATATACGTATTTATAGCGCAAATGATCAGATCTCAATGAATACGTATATAATGCTGTTATCAATTCTTGATTTTCTAAGTTATGAAAACATTAGCACACACCACACAAGACTCAGTATTACTCGCACAGAAAATAAAATCCTGGGGGAAAGTATTCGGATTTCAGCAAATCGGCATTAGTGATACTTCATTAATACAGACGGAAAGCCAACTGCAACAATGGCTGGAGCAACAATTCCATGGTTCAATGAATTACATGGAAAAACACGGACTAAAACGATGTCGCCCACAGGAACTGAAGCCTGGCACAATAAGCATCATCAGTGCACGTATGGACTATTATCCCAAAAAATCCAGAGATGCGTGGGACGTATTAAACAACAAAAACCTGGCATATATTTCCCGTTATGCCTTAGGCCGTGACTACCACAAAATCCTACGCAAACGCTTACAACTACTCGCAAAAAAAATCGAACAAGAAATTGGGCCGTTTGGTTTTCGCGTATTTGTTGATAGTGCACCTGTCATGGAAAAAGCCATTGCAGAAAAAGCAGGATTGGGCTGGATAGGAAAACACTCTAATCTCCTCAGTCGTGAAGCTGGCTCCTGGTTTTTTCTCGGTGAAATATATGTTGATATCGCATTACCCAGTGATAAGCCCCTAAGTTCGCATTGTGGGAAATGTACAGCTTGTATTGATGATTGTCCAACACAAGCCATTGTCGCCCCCTACCAAGTTGATGCGCGTCGTTGCATCTCTTATTTAACGATTGAAAATAGAGGCGCCATTCCCGTTGAATATCGTAAAGCCATGGGAAACCGAATTTATGGCTGTGATGATTGCCAACTTGTTTGCCCATGGAATCGTTTTAGTGAACCGTCATCAGAAGAAGACTTTTCAGTACGACACGATTTAGATTCTACGACTTTACTCACACTCTTTTCCTGGGATGAGGCAATGTTTTTAAAGAACACAGAAGGTAGCGCCATTCGCCGCATTGGTTATGAGAGCTGGACGAGAAATATCGCGGTGGCATTAGGTAATGCCGAGCTTAGTGAGGAAATAGTAAAACGATTAAAAGAAAAACTGTCTGACTCAACACCCATGGTAAAAGAACACATTGAGTGGGCATTGAGCCAGCAACTAGAATACAACTAGAATTGTAACTGCTCAGCGTGTGTAGATTTTGCTTCAGCTCGAGGCGTTTTCGCAAGGAGAGAGGGCACATATAGAAATATGTAACCGATTGAGTACGAAAACAACGCTGATATGGGGCAAAAGATGAATACGCTGAGTAGTTACCTAGAATTTCATAAAATGCTCTCGGTAGTACTTCAACTCAGCAATCGATTCTCGAATATCATCCATCGCCAAATGTGAACCTTCTTTCTCAATTCCGTTGTAAACTTCAGGAGCCCAGCGCCTGGCAAGCTCTTTAATCGTACTCACGTCAAGGTGACGGTAATGAAAATACTCTTCCAGCTCTTTCATTGTGCGGTGTAAAAACCGACGATCCTGACAAATAGTATTTCCGCATATGGGTGATTTGCCCTTCGGTACATATTCTGTGAGAAATGCAATCGTCTCTTGCTCTGCTTTTTCTTCGTTGTATTGGCTGTTTTTCACCCGCTCGATGAGGCCCGACTTCCCATGTTGGTTGGTATTCCATTCATCCATCCCGGACATAATCTCATCTGGCTGATGAATGGCGATCATTGGGCCTTCAGCTAAAATATTGAGCTGACTATCTGTTACAATGGTTGCAATTTCAATGATACGATCACTGTCAGGATCTAAACCTGTCATTTCCAGATCAATCCAAATTAAATTATTGTCATCTTGTGGCATGTGAGAATCCTTATCATCGAATAGTATGGCGCTATTTTAGAACATATATGCAAATAGTCGAGTCCTTGATTGATTCATGGATTCTTTCTACACCTAAGTTCAGAACAAAGATCTAAGAAACACTTTGTCCATTAAATTAAGAATAAATATGTCTAAACGAAAACTATCAAAAAAACAGGCTTGGCGCGTAGAAAAAATTCAAGAAGAACGCATCAAACGTGCACAAAAAAAAAGCGCGGCTGCGGAACTCTCACTGACGACATCAAATGAGGTTAAGGAACACAATGGCAGAGTCATTGCCTGTTTTGGTGTCAATTACCTTATTGAAAATGACGAACGTAAACATATTCAATGTATCGCACGACAAAACCTCGGAGGCATTGTTGTCGGAGATAATATTGTTTGGCAAAATATCGATGAAAAGAACGGTGTTATCAGCGCGGTTCTACCCCGTAGCACTTTATTGGAACGGCCTAACTTTCACGGCAATACAAAACTTGTCGCCGCCAATATTAATCAAATATTTATCGTAAACTCCCCCGTTCCCGCATTACAAACACCACTCATTGATCGTTATCTGGTAGCCGTTGAGTTAACAGGCATCCCCGCTGTTATTGTGGTGAATAAAATTGATTTACTGAATCCGAATGAATTTGAAAAGCTTCAATCAAAATTGGAGTACTACCAAACGATTGGTTATGAATTGCTATTTATCACGTCTAAAACACGAAAAGGAATGAAAGCTCTGGAGGATAAACTTATCGACAATGTATCTATTCTTGTCGGTCAATCTGGTGTGGGAAAATCATCGGTTATAAAAGCATTGTTACCCGATATTGAAATCCAAATCGGTGAAATCTCTGAAATATCAAAACTAGGAAAACACACCACTAGTGCATCCAGGCTTTATCATCTCCCTTATGAAGGCGCAATTATCGATTCTCCAGGGGTTCGTGATTTTGGTCTGTGGCATATTCCTAAAGAAAAGATTGCTTGGGGGTTTATCGAGTTCCGCCCATTTTTAGGGACTTGCAAATTTAGTAATTGTAGCCACCTTAAAGAACCTGGCTGTTCTATCATTGAGGCAAAAAACAATAAAGAGATACCTGAAGAACGCTGGTTTAACTATTGTGATATATACAAGGTTTTATCTCAATAATTAGATACTACTTGTGCAAGCGCACACCCTTTTTCTAACGCAATAGTTTTTGCAATTCAGCAATTTCATCCTGTGATTCCATCATCAATTCACGATGAGCAAACTCTCCCAATTTAAAAACTGGAAACTTAAGATAAACAGGTAAGTCACTAAAATTGTGAACAGCTTCAGGAAGCCGATTAACCAGTGACATTTCCATGATATGCGCCGCCATGACAACATCTGCTAAATCTGCAGTTTCTGAAGGATTGCGTAACCAATCTTCAGCACCAAGTGCAGCTTTGATAAACTCTTCATCGAATCGCCAATGTTTGAGAATAACACCACTGAGACGGGTTTTATAGGTTTTAATAACCTCTTGCAGCAATAACTCATTGGCTAATAAGTCAGAATTTAATTCGGTGTATTGAAGAATAACAAGTTCACCAATATCATGTGTTAAACCTGCAAGCATCGCTACTTCCGGGTTAAAACCAGGTGTCACGCGTGCTAGTGTAAAACTAATTGCACCGATTTTCACACTATGCTTCCACAGCTCCTCCATCTGCTTCCGTGATTTTGAATTTTTTGTTGTATAAAGTCTTCTTACCGCAAAGCTGGTTACAAGACTTCGTACAACTTTCATTCCCAATCGATTAACAGCGGCATGACAACTTTCAACAGGCACAACACCCTTATAAAGTGGACTGTTTGCTACCTGGACAATTCTCCCGGAAAGAGGAATATCAGTTTGGATAATTCGAGCAACGTCTGAAATATTGTAATCTTCGTTGCTAATAGCACGGTGAACCCGTTGAGCAATGTCTGGTAGCCCTGGTATTTTTAAATCACCGTTCAAAAGCTGTTCTTTAAGATCGGCAAAGATTATTTTTGGATCAATTGTCACATGAATACTGCTTTTGCAAATTTCTCACTAAATAATATTAACCAATATGGATATAATAATTATTATATCCATATTATTATCGTTAAAACAGTTAACCTGATTATTCTAATAAATACTAATGCGCCAATATAGTTAAGCAGCAGCTTCTTGGTGATGAATAGGTATTGAGATACGGAATAATGTTCCTTGCCCTGCTTTACTTTCAACTTCGATGCGCCCATTGTGTTCATTCACAATTCCGTAGGATAGCGATAAACCAAGTCCAGTTCCTTTGCCCACAGGTTTCGTAGTATAAAAAGGGTCAAAAATATGCTTCAGCTTGTCTGCAGGGATACCTTCACCATCATCTTCTATTTCTATCCATACTACTTGATTTGTCGCACCAGTCCTTATCGTAACTGTCCCTTGTTCATCAATTGCATGTCCTGCATTAACTAACATATTCATAAACACCTGATTTAATTTTGCGGGTATGCACTCAATCAAAGGTATTTCTCCATATTCCTTGTTTATTGTCGCTTTGTACTTAAGTTGATTGTGTACTATGTTAAGCGTACTTTCGATGCCGCCATGAAGATCAGCTTCTTCCCAATCGTGTTGACCTTCACGAGAAAAATCTTTTAAGTCGTGAACAATTTGTTTAACACGAGTTACTCCTTCGACAGATTCGCTAATTAAGTCCAATATATCCGGTTTCAAATATTCATAATCAATAGATTCTCGATAGGATTGAATCGATTTTGCATCTTCATCTGATGAATGACTATCCAGTAACTTTTGATATTTGTCGATCAGCTCGAAAATATCAGACATATACTGCTGAAGTGAATTTATATTAGAGCTAATATATCCAACAGGATTATTAATTTCATGTGCGACACCGGCTGCCAGTTGACCTATAGATGCAAGTTTTTCAGTTTGAATGAGTTGGGATTGTGTATTTTCAAGCTTCAGCATAGCTTTCTTAAGCTCTTTTGTTCTCTCTAACACCAGCTTTTCAAGATTTTTCCGGTGTTGATCCAATTCATCTTCGATTTTTTTACGCCGACTGACATTTCGTAATATCCATGTATATACATAACCAGAACCAAGGGAAATTTTACTTGATGTCATTTCGATAGGTATACAATCACCATTTTTATGTTTACCTATCAATGTTTGTGTTTTACCCAATTCATTGAACTCACCACAAGTAGTCGAGTAATCAGGTATTAATCTTTCAAGTCCTTGACTATCGCCAAGCGTAATTAGCGCTCCTGATTTTTGACCTATAATTTCCTGCAAGGAATATCCGAAAATGTGTTCTGCGGCAGGATTAAACGACAATATTGTATTCCTTTCATCGATCGTTATTATTGCATCAACTGCTCCGTGTAATATTCCTTTATGCAGCGCTTCACTCACTTTCAATTTACGTACAACGCCCCCTGCAAACCGCATGAACAATGCTGTAGCAATTATTATCAAAATTAGTGCTGCCAAAATACTGAGAACTGCTGCTCTAATAAAGGGCTCCCGAATTTCCGACAAATCAATTTTAGCCACTACTCCCCAACCCATAACACGTATAGGTTCATACGCTGCTAAGACAGTCTCACCTCGATAATCAAGACCAATTATCGTACCGGACATTCCATTAAGTGCTAGTTGCATCGGTTGTGCGAATTCGGAAGTCATTGGAATATCATTTTCCGCCGTGGTTGTTGAATGACGATGCGTTAATAAAAATACAATTTTGTTGTTTAATTTTTTGGCAAGTGCGAATTCACCAGTTTGACCAAAACCTTTATAGCTTTTATGTGCTTGCACAATTTGGCTTAACGTAGTTGATGTGAAGCTATCAGAAAAAGCATTATTCGTGTCTATTTTCTCATGATCACCAATTGCACTGATTAATCCTGCCTGATTTTTTGCTAGTTCAGTCAAACGCATTCTCTGTTGCTCAAATGAAGCGTTATATAAAGTGCTGAATGTAATTACAATAACAAGTGACACGATCGTTACCATTATGGTAACGAGTATTAGAGGAGTATATTTGATTTTTAACCGAGAACTCGAAAAATCAATATCGTTATTTTTTTTCACACTGATTCCAATATGTTGTCTTTCTAAAAGCAAGCACTCTATTTTTTGTTTAGTAGATTATTGAGTATTTCACTATGCTGACCTCTTACAACTTTAATCAACTCATCGCGAGCGACAGAAATCTCGATACCTTTTCTTTCCAATTTTGTTAGTAGATTTGCGAATCTCTCTCTTCTTTTTAACCCGTGCTCACTAGTATCGCGTCGATCCGAAAAATAATCCATCAGAGTTGAACCACAAGAACAGTTTCTAAATGCTTCAATAATCAGCATACCATCATCTTCTTCAGCGGCTTTTAAACCAGATTTTACTCCACTGATAGTCTGAGTTTCATGCAAATACTCTTCAGCTGTCTCGTATTTTTTACCGCAACTCTTACACACTTTTGGAAAAGCAGATTCACTGAGTGCTTTTAAACCAGAAAATATATCGTTTTCAATTTTATCTTTTGACATTGTCTGTATAATTAAAATATATCTATCTGAATTCGTAACAAAACCTGGAACTCTATCATCACTTGATTGTCGTGTTCAGCGAAAAACTAAACTATTAGATGCTAACAGTCGCTTAGTCATACCGAACTGTCCTAAATTTTATTTTAACTTTAAAGATATCGTTTAACGTTCTTTCAATGTTTCTCAGCTTGTCGATACTGGACTTATCAAGTAAATGACCTCGGGGTAATAATAACCGCCCATCTTTTGTATGAATGTCTCGTGCTACAACCATTCCCGGTTTCAATTCGGAAGTATACATTTCCAACTTACTGTCAAACCCTTGCGTATTGGCATCTTCTTTTTGTTTATGGATTGCTACAAATGCCTTTACAACTTCTGGATCATAATAATCTTCTCGGTGGCTTAGTATGAATTTCAGCGCTTCTTCTTTAGTATATTTACGAGAAAATAAAGTACCAATTTTTAATGCATCGAAATCATTAGCAATTGCCAAAATACGGGATTCAATAGGTATATCATCGCCACTCAGTTGATCTGGAAACCCTGTCCCATCATATCTTTCATGGTGATAACGAATAAAGCGAGAGACATTTTGAAGTGGTTCTATACCCATAAGCAATGCTTCTCCCCAAAAAGGATGCATCCTTGCTTTATCTTGTTCTGCTTTGACTAACATGGAATCTGGCTTACTGATAATATTGTCTGATAGTCCAACCTTGCCAATATCATGTAACAAACCTGCGAGAAATATGTCTTGCACTTCTTTATCTGAAAAATCCATTTTGACAGCTATGCTTCTTGCTAGATCTGCTACACGGCGTGAATGCCCTTCTAACAAACTACTTCTTGAATCGATCAAACTGGAAAATGCTTTTATTATCGACATGTAGCTTTTACGCAACGATGAATTTACAACCTCAAGCTCTTCCATCATGTCACTAATCTTCTGAGTACGTCTTTTTACTTTTTCTTCTAGATTCTCATTGAGAGTTACTAACTCATCATTTTGTTTTTTTGTGAGTATTTCTAATCTAATTCGCTCACTTTCAAGAAATTTTTGTTTTAACGCACCTTTAACCGTTAAACGAAAATCTTCATCATCCCAGGGTTTAGCCACATAACGATAGATCCCACTTTTATTCACGGCATCTACAACTGATGACATATCCGCATACCCTGTAAGCAATATTCGTATAGTATTAGGAGAAAGCGTTTTCACATTCTCCAGCAGGTCAACACCGGACATACCCGGCATCCGCATATCTGAAATGACCAGATCAAATTCCACGCTTTTCACTAGCGCCAGTGCTTGCTCTCCACTCTCTGCGGTGAATATTTTATAACCGTCTTTTTTAAAAAGTCGAGTCAGTGATTTTAGTATATTGCTTTCATCATCAACCAAGAGAACTGAGAAGTTCACTTGTTTCTCGTCAGTACTAGCATTTTTTTCAGTTTTGCTGTCCATATCTCTCATTTGAAAAACTACATTTTTTTTATAGTTGGCCCTAATCAAATATTAACAATTAGTGCATTGTTAACCATTAGGAATAAATACAAATGTACAAATATTAATATTCTCGATCTCACCAAATCAATGATTCATTACGGTTTCGTCAATTCAAAAGCTTTTCTTTAGGTTGTTATATATTTGGTAAAACTAAGATAAATTATGAGCAATAGTGGTATGTTGGTGGCAAGCGAAGTATATTAATTAATCTTTATTTACTAGTTTAAAAGGTAACTACTCGTGCCATTCGAGCATTAATCTGCATTTGGTGCTAGATAGGTCTCCGAAAAACGTGGTAAACTTGTCCCTAGGCGCTTGGCGTCCGCGTCCTTGCGGACGACATTTTCTACGACCTATCTAGCACCAAACACTTAGTTCATTCAGACACTATGAGCAGTTACTTTAAAAGACAAGATCGTACGTACTAGACTAACTCAAGATCTCATTGTCTTTTATGTGTTGTTCAATATCAGGAAGCAATGACGATAAGTCATCCCAATTCAATCCTAAATAAGACAACGCTTTTGGGGACATGTTTGAGATATGATTCCCGTCACTATCTCCAACATTTAATCCTTTCACAAGAATATTTGCCAGGTGCAGTGAATAAGATACGTCCAGATATTGTTCTAGATTTTGCTGATGATGATTTTTTGTGATTGAAACTATTTCACTCGGAAATTTCCAGCTTTCCAATAATATAGCACCTAATTCTGCATGATCGATGTTCATCAACGCTTTTTCTGCATCAATCATCGGGCACTGATGGTTCTTCTGATATTGTATTATTTGAAGATACTGCTCTTTAAAATACATATCCAAGACCAGCTTTCCAATATCGTGTATCAATCCTGAGAGAAACGCACTATCACTCCTCTTATTTGCTTTCGCCATAATATCTTTGGTAGCAATACCAACCGCCATGGAATGAAGCCAGAAATTATTGTAATTTATAACGCTATTTTCTTCACCAGGGAATCGATCTAATATCGCCGCTGCGGTAACTAAGTTGTACACACTTGGTAAGCCAAGTATCATACATGCATCTTTTATCGAATTAATCTGGCCACTGAATCCAAAAAAAGGGGAGTTTGCAATACGTAACACCTGAGTTGATATACCAGCATCCTGAGCAAGAATCTGTTCAAGATTCTTAACATCTACTTCACCCTTATTAAATAAATCAATTATTTTTCTTACTGATCCTGAGAATGATGGCAGCTCTTCGATGGGGGCCAAAATATGATTTATATCAGCTTTCATATTTATTCATAACATGGTGGTAAAAAAGTTTTATCAGGTTTTTTCTTAATGTGTCCTCTTTTTTGTAATACTTAAATTGTTTTTTTAAACTTACGATCAATTGCTCTTTGTAAACCGCTATCTCTTCATCGGAATGTTTTTGTTCTTTTTCTACAACAACCGTTTTGATACTTCTTTTTAGTAAAGAGGCTATATGAGTATCCGTCAACACCACTTCCGCTTCGAGCATACGCACTCCACTTTCAGTAATTATTGGTACTGCCGTGCAATCACCAACTTTTATTTCCTCAATCGGCAATTCAATCGTACTTTTCATTCTCGCTAATCCATAGTTGAAAAAGTTAGGATAAATCCTTTCACCTGAGCAGGTGGCTGAAGTACCGTAACACTTGTATTTAGATTTTCGCCAGACTGACCACTAATGGCTAATTTATGATGAGTTGATGAATCGGTTTTCAGTACCGCTTCACAAAAATCAGTTGGGAAAACTGATGTTATATTTCGTCCCAATAGCAACTTCCCTCCTTTTGATAAGTATTTATGTGCGTATCTATTGGCAATAACAATGGTTCCACCCACATCGATACCGAGTATTGCTATATTCAACTGTTCGAGTATATCTTGCGAGATTTGAAGTGCTTTTAAATTGAATGCTAGCGAATGAGTTTTCTCTTCAATAACTCCCTCTAATATTTTGGTGTATACACCCAGCGTTTCATTTTTTTCACTTAGGTCTTTTGATAATTGCTTGTTAATATCTTTTAGTTGGTAATTTTCAAATGCCTCTTGAACCGTATTCTTAAGTAGTTCATCGTCCCATGGTTTTGTTAAAAACCGCCAAATCGCTCCCTTATTTATTGAATCTACTATGGTTTTTAGATCAGTATATCCACTTAATACCATTCGAATTGTATCTGGTTGAATTTCACGCGCTTGTCTTAAAAATTCAACACCCGTCATTTCCGGCATCATATGATCAGAAAGAATAACACCTATTTTTGTAGTGTGTAGTATCTCAAGACCTTTTGCACCACTATCAGCGGTTAATACTTCAACATCTTCTTTTCGGAAAAGTCGCTTTAACGCCGAAACTATGTTTTTTTCGTCATCTACAATTAGTAATGTTTTAGTCATAATCGATCTGTATCAATGCCATAATCTAATTTACGACAAACTTTCTATTTATATTTAATTTATTATTTTCTGTAAGCTATCTTGGGTAATACTAGAAAGAACAGTTGATCCATGGCATGTAACGATCCTTCATTATCCCTTGATTTTTATGAGTTCAAAAAAAGGCCGCGTTTTTAGACGCAGCCTTTTTTATTGTAGATTTTGTGAATCGAAACTAAAGCATAACGTTTGTACAAATGGCTAACAATGCACCGGGGAAAAGCCCTAGTGCAAAAACCGCTAGCCCATTAGCACTCAAAATGGCTTTGAGATCGAGTGTACCCTCAATAGGTGCTGTATCTTCCGGTTTATCGAAGTACATAAGTTTAATGATTCGTAAGTAGTAAAACGCACCGATTATCGACATCACTACTGCAACAATTGCCAACCAGGTTAAACCAACATTTATCACTGATTCCAACACTGCAAGTTTTGCCCAAAAGCCAAGTGCAGGCGGCACACCTGCCATGGAAAACATAATGATTAACATAACAAATGCGTACCAGGGGCTGCGATCATTTAGTCCTTTGAAGTCTTCCAACCTGTCGGCTTCAAACCCTGCTCGACTCAAGAGAATGATCATACCAAAACCACCAAGACTCATAATCGCGTAAGCGATTGTATAAAACATCGCCGCTGAATAGCCTTCTGCCGTGCCTGCGATAATACCCAACAACAAAAATCCCATGTGCGCAATTGTCGAATAAGCCAGCATACGCTTCAAATTAGTTTGCGCAATCGCAACAATGTTACCAATGACTAACGATAGAACAGCAATGACGATGAGAAAATCCTGCCAATAGTGTTGAAGATCTCCCATTCCATCCGCCATTAGACGAATAATAATGGCAAAACCCGCAATTTTTGGTGCTGTGCTGATAAACAATGTGATTGCTGTTGGTGCACCATGATAAACATCAGGCACCCACATATGGAACGGTACTGCTCCGAGCTTAAACGCCAAACCGACTATAATAAAAACAACTCCCAATAGAAGAACCAAATCCTTCTCTTGAACGCCTTTGATATGCTCTGCAATTTCCTTGAGATCCAAACTGCCGGAAGCGCCATAGATCATAGACATTCCGTAAAGCAGCATACCCGATGCTAACGCACCCAATACAAAATATTTCATTGCTGCTTCAACAGCCGTTGACGAATCTCTTTGTAAAGCTACCAGTGCATATAAACAGAGTGACAACAATTCAAGGCCGAGATAAATAGACAGCATGTTGTGTCCTGATATCATCACCATCATGCCCAATACTGCAAACAGTACTAATACATAGAATTCACCTTTGAACAGGTCCCGCTCAACAAGATATTGCCGAGAATAAACCAATACACCTGCAGTAATAAGATAGACAAACATTTTGAGCACGGCGCTCATCTGGTCATTAATAAATGTGCCAGCCAAGACAATCTCTGGAGCTGTTGGCATCACGATATACGTTACTATACCTGCACCAGCCATGGTACCTAATGCTAATAAATAACTGATATGTCGATTTTTATCCGTTAGATACAAATCAATAATCAGCACGGCGCAAGCCATTGTCAGAATAAATATTTCTGGCAGTAAGGGTGCAAATTCAGATAAAGCAACTGTCATTTGTAAGTCTCTAATAGATTATATTTTTGGGTCTGCAATGTGGGCAACTAAATTATCAACAGTTGCATGCATCACTTCCAACAACGGATTTGGCCACACTCCGACAAGGATAACTAGAATCGCAAGTGAACCCAATATCCAAAACTCTCGACGATTCAAATCCTTTAGCTTTCCAACATTGTCGTTAGCTACTTCGCCAAAAATTACACGTTTAATCATCCACAATGTGTACGCAGCACCAATAATCAATGTTGTCGCCGCAAGGAATGCAATCCAGAAGTTAGATTTAACAGCCGCGAGTATAACCATAAATTCGCCGACAAAACCGGAAGTACCGGGCAAACCTACATTGGCCATCGCAAATAACACGGCAAAACCAGCAAAGATCGGCATTGTATTAGCTACGCCGCCATATGCGCTTATTTCACGACTGTGCATTCTGTCGTACAACACACCAACACATAAAAACAAGGCTCCGGAAACGAATCCGTGAGATATCATTTGCACCATTGCGCCTTCTATACCTAGCGCCGCACCCTGATAACTACCTGTGTTTTCATAAATACTAAATGCGACAAATAAACCTAATGTCACAAATCCCATATGTGAAATCGAAGAGTAGGCAATAAGTTTTTTCATATCACTTTGTGCAAGTGCGACAAAACCAATGTAAACCACCGCGATTAGTGATAATAAAATAACAAGCCAATCCAGCTCTGCGCTCGCGCCAGGCGTAATTGGTAAACTGAATCGCAGAAATCCATAAGCACCCATTTTTAACATGATCGCAGCCAGGATAACTGAGCCACCTGTTGGCGCTTCAACATGAGCGTCAGGTAACCAAGTATGAACAGGCCACATGGGAACTTTAACCGCGAAGGCAATCAGGAATGCTAGAAATATATAAATCTGCTCTTCCATGCTCAACGGCATTTGATGAAAGTCGAGAATTCCAAAGCTACCTGATTGTGTAAACATGTAAATCAAAGCAACTAACATGAATACCGAACCAAGAAATGTATATAGGAAAAACTTTATCGTTGCATAAACACGGTTTGGACCACCCCAAACACCGATAATAATAAACATCGGTATCAACATGGCTTCCCAGAAAACGTAGAAAAGAACGGAATCAAGCGCGGCAAATACACCGACCATCAGGCCTTCCATAATAAGGAAGGCACCCATGTATTGTGAAGTTTTGACTTTAATGACATCCCAACCCGCTGCCACCACCAAAATAGTGGTAAACGTAGTTAAGAGAATTAGTGGCATCGAAATACCATCAACACCAAGGTGATAATGAATATTAAACGAGCTTATCCACGATGCTTTTTCAACAAACTGCATACTGGCAGTTGTTGTATCAAACGAAGTGAAAAGTGGAATCGACAGTAAAAACGTTAAAACAGCAACCACTAACGAAATTAAGCGAGCCAGTCCAGGGTTCTTATCTGCCCCTGTTGCGAGCACTGCAAAGCCACCGACAATCGGTAGCCAAATGAGAAGACTCAATAATGATAAATCTGAGAACATTCAAATAATTCCTTTATAGCCCTGCGTTATACAATAAATATCCAAGAGACCAATACAACCAGCCCCAAAATCATCGCAAAGGCGTAGTGATAGAGATATCCTGTTTGCATATAACGAGCAACGCCAGCCCACCAACCAATAGTTTGCGCTGTGCTATTTACCATGACACCATCAATTATCTTGGTATCACCCACTTTAAAAAGAACATTACCGATACGTCGAGCTCCGCCAGCAAACCACTTGTCATTAAAATCATCACAGCCATATGCGTTATCCAGCACATTGTAGATTGATTTATATTTTTCTTTAAAGTGAGTCGCAATTGAAGGTTTCTTCATATAGACATACCAGGCAGTTGCTAAACCAGCCATCGACAAATAGAAAGCCGGAGTCACTAAACCGTGTAAAACAAACCCTAACGCACCGGTAAAATACTCACCCATTTGCGCAAGTACATCGTGTTCTTTAAACACAACAAGCGAAGAACCGAAATAATCACCAAATAACATTGGTCCGATTGTTAAACCACCGATAAACACGGAAGGAATTGCCAACAAAATTAATGGCAAAGTAACAACCAAAGGACTCTCTTTCAGGTGAGATCTGGTATCTTCATCCATGCGCTCTTTACCGTGAAAGACCAGGAAGAACATTCTAAAAGTATAAAGCGCGGTGACAAATACACCGAGTAATACAGCAATATAAGCGAAGCCTGAACCAAATAATTCAGAATGCCCTACCGCTTCAATAATAGCGTCTTTCGAAAAGAAACCAGAAAAGCCGGGGAAGCCTATCAATGCTAAGGAGCCGATTAATGAAGTCGCATAGGTAATCGGTAAATATTTACGTAACCCCCCCATCTTGCGAATATCTTGCTGATGATGCATGGCGATAATAACAGAACCTGCCGCAAGGAAAAGTAACGCTTTAAAAAATGCATGAGTCATTAAGTGGAATAGACCGGCCGCGTAAGCCGAAACACCGAGAGCAACGACCATGTAACCCAGTTGTGAAAGCGTAGAATAGGCAACAACACGTTTAATATCATTTTGAACAAGGCCAAGAAGCCCCATAAACAATGCCGTGATTGCACCAATAATTATAATAAAGCTTAACGCTGTTTCTGACCATTCATATAATGGTGACATCCTAGCAACCATGAAAACACCAGCGGTAACCATTGTTGCAGCATGTATCAATGCTGAAATAGGTGTTGGACCTTCCATGGAATCAGGAAGCCAAACATGTAATGGAACCTGTGCAGATTTACCCATCGCACCAATGAATAGCAACATACAAATCAGCGTAATAACATTCCAATCCCAACCTGGAATAACTTGAATAGTGATATTAGAAAGGTTTCCAGCATTGCTAAATACATCTTCGTAGTCCAGGCTATTGAAGTACATAAGCACAACAGCAATACCTAAAATAAAACCGAAGTCACCCACACGATTAACAAGAAACGCTTTTAGATTTGCATAAATCGCGGTCTCTCTCTTGTACCAGAAACCGATAAGTAGATAAGAAACTAAACCTACTGCTTCCCAACCGAAAAACAGCTGCATGAAATTGTTCGCCATAACAAGCATAAGCATGGAGAACGTAAACAACGAAATGTAGCAAAAAAAGCGTTGGTAACCAGGATCACCTTTCATATAACCGATGGTATAGATGTGAACCATCAACGATACAAAGGTAACAACAACCATCATCATCGCGGTTAATTGATCAACTAAGAAACCAATGTCGAAAGTAAAACCATCACTCACAGCCCAGGTATAAACTGCACCATTAAATACTGCACCACCATCGAAAACATGATGTTTAAAAACATAAAATGACAAACCACATGAGATAGCAACACCAATAATGGTAACGGTGTGTGCACCTGCAGTTCCGATTTTCTTACCCCAAAGACCGGCAATAATAGAACCGATTAGAGGAGCGAGTACAATTGTCAGATAGATATTTTCCATTTGCTTAGCTCGCCCTTAACCTTTCAAGACATCTAAATCGTTAACATTAATTGTTCGTTTATTTCTAAACAGAACAACCAATATTGCCAATCCAATCGCTGCTTCTGCTGCTGCAACTGTCAATATAAAGAATACGAATATCTGACCTGCCGAATCACCTAAATAGTGCGAGAAAGCGACGAAATTAATATTGACGGCAAGCAGCATTAGCTCAATAGCCATTAACAAAATAATAATGTTTTTTCGATTCAGGAAAATCCCTGCAATACTGATACAGAACAAGACTGCACCAAGAATGAGAAAATGTGAAAGTGAAAGCGATAACATAGTTCTTTATCCTTGTTTCTGACGACGTGGGCTTTTTTTCTTTTCCGCAGGCATTTTCACCATGCGTACCCTGTCGTTTCTTCGTACGTCAAGCTGATCTTCGATTTTAATAAACTTGGTATGACGTTTAGGCCTAAGAGTCAAAGCGATTGCAGCAACTATGGCGACAAGAAGAATGACGGCAGCAAGTTCAAACGGATAAACATATTGAACATAAAGCAAGCGACCCAACTCTTTGGTATTACTGTAATCAGCAGCTGCAGGTTCCGGTGCTGGTATTTGCTCAAGCCCAAACCGTTCTGGCCCGACTACAATAGAAATTTCAATCACAATAACAATCGCGATAATTGCCCCAAGTGGTAAATAACGCGTAAAACCTTCTTTCAATGGAGCAAGATTGATATCTAGCATCATCACTACAAAGAGGAACAACACCATTACCGCACCGACATAAACCAGCACTAGTGTAATCGCGAGGAATTCTGCTTCAAGCAATATCCATACACCTGCACACGCAATAAATGCCAAAACAAGAAACAATGCTGCTTTAACCGGATTTCGAATGGTAATAACCATAAAACCGGCGCCAACAAGTATCGCTGAAAATAGATAAAATAGAATTAATTCTGCGCTCATTAGTTTTGTTGCTCCGCGTTATCTATACCGTGCATCTGCAGCTCGGTCAGCAGCAATTTGTGCTTCATGTTCATCACCGATAGTGAGTAACTTTTCTTTCGTCATAATATTCTCACCGCGCTTCTCGAAGATATATTCAAATTCGCGAGTTTCTACGATTGAATCAACCGGACAGGACTCTTCACAAAAACCACAATAGATACATTTGAACAGGTCAATATCGTAACGTGTTGTACGACGTGAACCATCATCTCGTTGCTCAGATTCAATAGTAATTGCCAAAGCAGGACAAACTGCTTCACACAATTTACAGGCTATACAACGCTCTTCCCCATTAGGATAACGTCGTAGTGCATGTAGCCCTCTAAAACGAGGAGACAGTGGTGTTTTTTCTTCCGGGTATTGCACCGTGATTTTTTTCGCAAAAAAGTACTTACCCGTAAGCTGCATTCCCTTCAGTAACTCCCAGAGGAAAAGGCTTTTAATATATTTAACTGCTGTACTCATCTCTCTATCCTCTTCCTATTAATCGAACCATGGGCCTACACCACCCAAGATCACAATCCCTAACACCACAATCCATACAATGGTGATTGGAATAAATACTTTCCAACCCAGACGCATAATTTGGTCGTAACGATAACGTGGGAACGTTGCACGGAACCATAAGAACAAGAACAGGAATATTGATGTTTTGAGTAATAGCCATACTATGCCGGGAACCCAAGCGAACGCTTCTTCAAGCATTGGTATTCCCTGAAAAGGAGATAACCAACCACCAAGAAACATAAGTGCAGTAAGTAATGAAATAATGATCATTGCTGAATATTCAGCAAGGAAGAATACCGAAAAGGTCATGGAAGAGTATTCAACGTGGAAACCGGCAACAATTTCCGACTCACCTTCAGCGACGTCAAAAGGTGCACGATTAGTTTCTGCGGTACCCGATAAGAAATAAATGATAAACATCGGGAAAAGTGGAATCCAATACCAGTGTAAAATACTGCCGCTTTGGCCTTCAACGATATCGACAAGATTTAAACTACCAGCAGCCATTAATACGCAAACCAGAGCAAAACCCATGGCAATTTCATAAGAAACAATTTGTGCCGCTGAACGAATCGCGCCAAGCAAGGCATACTTGGAATTGGATGCCCAGCCAGCAATGATAATCCCATATACGCCCATTGATGTCATTGCCAGTATATAGAGCAAACCAGCATCTATATCAGAAAGCAGTAATCCATCACCAAAGGGAATAACCGCAAACGAGGCAATAATAGGAATAAATGCTAATACCGGCGCGATAATGAAAAGCATTTTATTCGCATCACTGGGAATAATTGTTTCTTTCATAATCAGCTTGAGTGCATCAGCAATAGGTTGAAGCAAACCACGTGGACCAACCCGATTAGGACCGATACGCACCTGGATATATCCGATAACTTTTCGTTCGGCCAAAGTGATATATGCAACAGCTCCCATAACAGGTAACGCAATAGCCAGGATTTTTAAAACAATCCAAATTAGCGTCTGTATTATTTCAGGAAAAACTGAAAGTAAATTGTCAATCAATTCAAGCATTGGAAGCTCTCACAATTTCTTCTGCGTTTTGTTCTGCATTGGCAGATTTTTCGATTGTTACACTAGCTGCCTGTGCACCAAGTTGTGCACTTAGCGGTGTACCCGAAGGTATAGAGACACAACGCTCAGCCAATCCCTTGTCAATTCGTGCAGTTGTAGTGACACAAACATCACCTTGCTGAACGACGATTTGATCACCATCAGAAATATTCAACGATTTTGCTGTATTCTCTGAAATCCCTAGAACCTGATCAGGCAACGCATCTTTTGTTGCCTGAAGCGAAGAGGCTCGGCGCACAACGTTATCTGAAGAATGTGTTGCAATACCACCAACACGAATTAATCCCGCACTTGATCCAGTTATTTCTATTGAAGCAAGAGAGTAAACGTTATTCTCTGAGTTTAACTCTTTTGTTTGAGATTCGATTTCATCAAGAATATCTTCAACACTCATATAGTCAAAACCATCTGCTTCGAAAAGATTAGCTAAAACACGCAATACTTTCCAAGCTGGCCGCGCTTCACCAACTGGCGGTACGGTGCCATTAAAACTTTGCCAGGTACCGGCAATATTCACAAAAGTGCCTGCCGTCTCTGCTGAAGTTGCAATCGGCAAAATAACATCCGCATATGATTTAACAGCTTCGGTCACATAAGGTGTCATACTAATAACACATTCCGCGTTTTTTAAAGCCTCAATACTTTGCACAGGATTAGCGCAATCAAATTCAGGCTCAATGTTCATAACAACATAGGCAGCTAAATCATTCTCAAACATTTGTGCAGCGTGTAAACCCGCTTTGTTTGAAGCCTTGCCAGCGATAGTGCGGTGAGGTAATGCACCAACAATGGATGCGCCACTACTATTTGCACCATCCGTTAAATATCCGAGCTTTGAATGAGTTGCTGCGGCAAGTGCACTGGCTACCACTTCAATTTCTGAAGCGTTCGGACTATTAATTGCATCACTACCTAAAACAATTGTGGAAGATTTTCCGTCAGTCAGAGATTCTGCAATTGCTTTATGTTCAACCGAAGGATTAACTTTAGCGATGAGTTTTTTAACAGCAGCATCTACTTTCACGCCCTTAACAGCTACCAAGATAGAAGCGAGCTGTGTCACTGTTTCTGCGGGAGAAACAGCAATATTTGCTAGCACAGGGAAGCGAAACTCATTCGCTTTACTATTAATAAACGTGATTTTGCCACCGGCAAGGGCTGCTTTTCGAATTTTTAACCCTGCTATAGGTTGCTCTTTGCGTATATTTGAGCCAATAAACAATGCAGCATTTAGTGAATCCAAGTCAGATAACTGTTGGCCTAACGAGCGAAAAGTTGGGTATTGATCCTGAATTGAAAAGTCTTGTTGACGCAAGCGATGGTCGATATTATTCGCACCCTGGCTTCGAGCCAGCTTCTGCATCAGATAAAGCTCTTCAGATGTTGAAGTCGGAGAACCAAGAAATCCTACTTTATCAGCAGAATCATTCAGCGCCTTATTGATTCCGGTAAATGCTTTATCTAAAGCAGTTTGCCAATCAACCTGTTTCCAAACACCATTTTCTTTAACCATTGGGTGCTCAGCGCGATCTTCACTGGTATAACCTTCGTAGCTAAATCGGTCTCGGTCAGAAATCCAGGTTTCATTAACCTGCTCATTCTCCATCGGCGCAACTCGCGTCACTTTACCGTTACGAACATGTGAATGTATATTTGAACCCAGGCAATCGTGAGCAGCAATACCATCACGTTGTTGCATTTCCCAGGCACGCGCTGAGAAACGGAATGGCTTGGAAGTCAACGCACCAACTGGGCATAAATCGATAACATTACCGGACACTTCAGACTCGACAGCATGTTCAATGTAAGTCCCGATCTGCATGTGCTCACCACGTCCGGTTGCACCTAACTCTTTCACACCTGCTATCTCGTCGCCAAATCGTACGCAGCGCGTGCAATGAATACAACGTGTCATTTCTGTTGAGATTAGTGGGCCAAGGTTTTTATCAGCAACAACACGTTTTCCCTCTGAATAACGAGAGACGTCATTTCCATAGCCGACAGCAATATCTTGCAACTCACACTCACCACCTTGATCGCATATAGGGCAATCGAGCGGATGGTTAATCAGTAAAAACTCCATGACGCCTTTTTGCGCAGCCAAAGCATTTTTGGATTTTGTTGCGACCTTCATCCCATCGGTAACAGGCGTTGAACAAGCGGGCAATGGCTTGCGCGCTTTTTCAACTTCAACCAAGCACATACGGCAGTTGGCAGCGATAGAGAGTTTTTTGTGGTAACAGAATCTTGGAATATAAATTCCCGCAGCATCAGCCGCTTCGATAACCATGTCACCATCACGAGCTTCGATTTGTTTACCGTCTATTTCTATTTTTACCATTGTGTAATGTCCTGTCTCTCGCTTTACACCATGCACTTGCCGTGGTCGATGTGATATTGAAATTCATCACGGAAATGCTTAATGAAACTTGCAACGGGCATTGCCGCTGCATCGCCTAAAGCGCAGATAGTATGGCCTTCAATTTTCGATGATACATCGACTAGCAAATCCAGATCTTCTGGCCTTCCCTTCCCATGTTCAATTCGATGAACAACACGTGATAACCAACCCGTGCCTTCTCGGCAAGGAGTGCACTGGCCACAAGATTCTTCAAAATAAAAATGAGAAATTCGGGCGAGTGTTTTCACCATGCAAGTGGTCTCATCCATAACGATCACCGAACCAGCACCTAACATGGAACCTGCTTTCGCAATCGAATCGTAATCCATGCACACGTCCATCATAACGTCACCGGGAATAACGGGTGTCGATGATCCGCCAGGAATGACAGCTTTTAATTTGTTGCCATTTAACACACCGCCAGCCATTTCCAAAAGTTCTGAAAATGGTGTACCCATAGGCACTTCATAGTTACCCGGTTTATTGACATGCCCTGATACAGAAAATATTTTTGAGCCACCATTATTTGGCTTACCAATATCAAGAAACCACTGACCACCATTACGCATAATTGCAGGAACAGATGCCAATGTTTCAGTGTTGTTTATCGTGGTAGGACGACCATAAAGGCCATAACTCGCCGGAAATGGCGGTTTAAACCTTGGTTGACCTTTTTTACCTTCAAGCGACTCTAACAAAGCAGTCTCTTCACCACATATATAGGCACCAGCACCGATTTGGGTGTGAAGTTCAAAATCAACACCGGACTTCAGGATATTTTTACCAAGTAAACCAGCTTTGCGTGCTTCTTCAATTGCAGCTTCAAATCGCTCAATGGGTTCGTAAAACTCGCCACGAATATAGTTATAACCGACTGTTGCACCGATGGTATAAGCAGCGATAGCCATACCTTCAACAAGTGCGTGAGGATTATAACGAAGAATATCCCTGTCTTTAAAAGTACCAGGCTCACCTTCATCCGAATTACAAACAATATACTTTTGACCTTCGGTATTGCGAGGCATAAAGCTCCACTTTAAGCCAGTAGGAAAACCAGCCCCACCGCGACCACGAAGAACAGAAGTTTTTAGTTGATTGATGATTTCATCAGGAGACGTTTTCTCTTTTAAAATCTTTTTCCACGCTTTATAGCCATCGTTGGCCAGATACGCGTCTAACGTCCATGACTTATCTACATCTAAGGTACTAAAACAAACCTCATTAGCCATTACAATGCCCTAGTCTTTAATTAGTTGCGTCAATAATCTCATCCACTTTTTGTGGTGTGAGATTTTCGTAATACTTTTTGTTGAGCAAAAGCATCGGTGCGCCGCCACAAGCTCCCAAACATTCAACTTCTTTAAGAGTAAACTTGTTATCAGCCGTCGTTTCGCCAAGACCTATGCCTAAACGATCTTTGATGTGCGCAACAATTTCATCACTGCCACGAAGCTGACAAGAGACATTTGTGCAAATACAAATCTTGTTTTTACCCACAGGTTTTAATTCATACATGGAGTAAAAAGTTGCCACTTCATAAACTGACATAGGCTGCATATCAAGATAATTGGCAACCGAATCCATCAACTCTGTTGTTAAACTACCATCATATGCATCTTGTACAATATGCAATGCCGGTATGACTGCAGACTGTTTTTTATCTGCTGGATATTTAGCTACCCACTTATCGATAGCAGCGCATACTTCAGTCGATAGCTTTTGTTTTTGATTCTCAGTCATTAACGATCGACCTCTCCAAATACAATATCTTGCGTACCGATAATAGCAACTACGTCAGCCAGCATATGGCCGCGTGACATATCGTCTAGCGCTGCAATATGAGCAAAACCTGGCGCACGTATTTTTAATCGGTATGGTTTGTTGGCACCATCAGAAATGATATAACAACCAAATTCACCTTTAGGATGTTCAACCGCTGCGTATGCTTCGCCTTCCGGTGCACAGTACCCTTCCGTGAAAAGTTTGAAATGGTGTATCAAACCTTCCATATCATCTTTCATTGTTTCACGATTGGGTGGCGCAACTTTTTGATCATCCAACATAACAGGGCCAGGATTTTTTCTCAGCCAGTTAATACATTGTTTGATGATTCGATTTGATTGACGCATCTCTTCGACTCGAACGAGATAGCGATCATAGGTATCACCTGTCTTACCGACAGGGATGTCGAAATCCAATTTATCATAGACTTCGTACGGTTGCTTTTTACGAATATCCCACTCTACGCCTGAACCACGCAACATTGGGCCAGTAAAACCTAGCTGCATTGCTTCCTCAGGAGTAACAACAGCAATACCAACGGTTCGCTGTTTCCAGATTCGATTTTCTGTTAGCAGCGTTTCATATTCATCAACATAAGTTGGAAATCGATTGGTGAAATCTTCCAGAAAATCAAGTAATGAACCTTGACGGTTTTCATTACGTTGAGCGGTACCTTTAGCATTAGTCCATTTTGACGCTTTGTATTGCGGCATGGAATCCGGCAAGTCACGATAAACACCACCTGGTCGGTAGTATGTCGCATGCATTCGTGCACCAGATACTGCTTCATAACAATCTAATAAATCTTCGCGCTCACGAAATGCGTAGAGAAAGATTGTCATTGCACCAATATCCATGGCATGTGCGCCTAACCACATAAGGTGATTAAGAAGACGCGTAACCTCATCAAACATGACTCGAATGTACTGAGCACGAATTGGTGCTTCGATGCCGAGTAATTTTTCAATCGCCAACACATAGCCATGTTCGTTACACATCATGGATACATAATCGAGACGATCCATATAACCAATACTCTGGTTAAAGGGTTTTGATTCTGCTAATTTTTCTGTACCACGATGAAGCAAGCCAACATGTGGATCAGCACGTTCAATAACTTCACCGTCCATTTCTAATACGAGTCGCAATACACCATGTGCTGCAGGATGTTGAGGACCAAAGTTTAATGTGTAATTTTTTATTTCTGCCACGACCTTACTCCTTATTTCCCGACATATAACGATGGTCGTCGCGAATAACGCGTGGTACTAAAGTACGCTCTTCAATACTGACAGGCTCATAAATCACGCGTCGTTTTTCCTCGTCATATCGCATTTCAACATGACCAATCAATGGAAAATCTTTTCTGAACGGATGCCCGATAAAGCCATAGTCGGTAAGCAATCTTCTCAAGTCTGGATGACCTTCGAAAATAATACCGAACAGATCAAAAGCTTCACGTTCAAACCAGTTTGCGCATTTCCAGACGCTGGTGACAGAATCGATACGCGGCAGATCTTCTTCGACAAATGCTCTCAGACGTAAACGGCTATTATGCTTGTAAGAGATAAGATGATAAACAGCGGCGAATCGTGGTTGATCCCATTGGTGTCGTTTGTCTTTCTCGCTGACACGTCCACGACTAAAACCGGTTTCGGTCGCTGCTTCAGTACTCCACTCAGTGTCCCCATAAGCGATGTAGTCGACACCACAAATGTCCATCACTTGTTCAAAAGAGAACTTTTCATCATCTCTTAGTGTCATACAGACATTGAGAATATGTTTTGCATCAACAACAATCGTCAGCTCATCTGAATCGGAGATAACACTGGAGACAATTTCATTATTAGTGAATGTCTGTTGGAGTTGCTCGAGTAATAATTGATTATCTTTTGCCATGAATACGTCTCACGTCCGGGCAATGGTATTGGTTTGTTTAATCTTGTTTTGAAGTTGAATAATTCCATAGAGCAGTGCTTCTGCGGTTGGCGGACAACCCGGCACATAAATATCAACGGGAACTATTCGGTCACAACCGCGAACAACAGCATATGAATAATGATAATAACCACCACCATTCGCGCATGATCCCATGGAAATCACCCAACGTGGTTCTGACATCTGGTCATAAACTTTACGCAACGCAGGAGCCATTTTATTCACTAGTGTACCAGCAACAATCATCACATCGGATTGACGGGGACTGGGGCGAAAAATCACACCGAAGCGATCTAGATCGTATCGAGCAGCGCCAGCATGCATCATTTCAACCGCACAACACGCAAGACCAAACATATTAGGCCACATGGATCCAGTACGCGCCCAATTAATCAGGTAGTCGGCAGAAGTTGTGACAACGCCTTTTTGGAGAACGCCTTCTATTCCCATTCCAGGGCTCCCTTCTTCCACTCATAAATGAAACCAATAACGAGAATTGCTAAAAAAACCATCATTGCGCCATATCCAAACCAACCTATTTCATTAAGCACAACGGCCCATGGGAACAGAAAAGCGATTTCTAAATCAAAAATAATAAATAAAATTGCGACCAGATAAAATCGCACATCGAATTTCAAACGCGAATCTTCGAAGGGTGCGAAACCGCACTCGTATGCAGACAGCTTTTCATCATCGGGTTTGTTTGGTGCAGCGAGCATACTAATCGCAATAGGAGCAGCACCGAAGACGGTTCCCAGAATAATAAAAACCAGAATTGGCAAGTAGTTTTCTAACACAATCCCCCCTCAAAAATCTGGCGCACTTTAATGTACACCATCTGTTCATCCTATTTATAGCTTTCAAATTATTATTTATTTGATAAGCCGTTTATATCGTGCAAGCAGTCTAGGCTAGACCTGCACATTGTGTCAAGTAATGACACGCAACATTACACCTTCAAAATCATATAGTTATGGATTCGTTTAAAATTAACTTAATAGTTTGATTTTTACAAGGAATAATAGAAATGGTGCCGACGGCCGGAGTCGAACCGGCACAGCTTACGCCACTGCCCCCTCAAGACAGCGTGTCTACCAATTCCACCACGTCGGCAAATTCTAATCCAGATTGTTATTCTGGCGGTAAATCACTCACTGGTGATTCATTTGGAACTGTGGGTAAATCACTCTCTTCTACAGGTGTACTTAACACCGCTGAAGGTGCTGCAATTGATTTAACCACACTACTTGACGAATCTGCCTGCACCGCGAAATACGCAAGAGTAAGGCTGGTAATAAAAAATACCGTCGCAAGAACTGCCGTTGTACGAGTAAGAAATGAGCCAGCACCACTAGCGCCAAACACGGTTTGCGACGCACCTGCACCAAATGCGGCACCCATATCTGCACCTTTACCCTGCTGCAATAAGATTAGGGCAACAAGACCCACTGCAACAGCTACATGAACAATTATTAATGCTGTATCTATCATTTTCTTTTATCCTGCCGCTGCACAGATGTTAATAAATTCATCTGCTGCTAGTGATGCGCCGCCTATCAGACCGCCATCAATATCTGTCTGGGAAAATAATTCTTTGGCGTTCGCTGCTTTTACGCTTCCACCGTATAAAATTCTAACTTTATCTGCAACACTGGCATCTTCTTTACGCACCCAGTTACGAATGAATGCATGAACCTCTTGCGCTTGCGCTGGTGATGCCGTCTTGCCAGTACCAATCGCCCAAACTGGCTCATAAGCAATAACTGCTTTTTCCAACGCTTTGATGCCGGTACGAGCAACAACCCCTTGCAATTGTTCTTCGACAACCGCTTCCGTTTGTCCCGCTTCGCGTTCTTCCAATAACTCACCCACACAAAGAATCGGGATAACTCCCCCTTTTTGCGCAGCTATAAATTTCTCGGCTACCACTTCATCTCTATCAAGATAGTATGGACGTCGCTCGGAATGACCAATAATGGCATATTTACACCCCACATCAGTGAGCATAGAAACGGATATCTTACCCGTATGAGCCCCAGATTCTTCTTTCGCCACATCCTGACTACCAAGCGCAACAGTGCTGCCCTCTAATAACTGAGCAACCTCAGAAATGTAAACGAAGGGGGGGCATACAACCACTTCCACGTTATTCACACGACCCATTCCATCCAGGATGCCGCTAACTAATGTTTTTATACTTGCCCTGGAACCGTTCATTTTCCAGTTACCAGCAACAAATGGCTTACGCATATTTTTCCCCGAGCTTTAAAAGCAGGCAAGCTTACCGGGCACGGCGATAAAAATCAAATTTTATCGCCGCTGTTTTTCTTATCTATAGTAATTCTATAAAGATTATTAACAGTTACAATAATGCGCTTATTTATTCAACACACATTGTTATTTTATTAGGCAATCTAAGACGTTTGATTAAGTTCTGTCTCGACAATTTCTGCGAGCTCACGCGTAAGTGAGTCTACCAAAACGGGATCTCTGCCCTCAACCATTACTCGTACAACAGGCTCAGTACCAGAAGGTCTTAACAGAACACGCCCTTTTCCAGCAAGCTCACTTTCCACATCCTTGATTGCTTTTTGAATATGCTTGTTAGAATCAACATCTATATCTTGAGTGCGACTCACATTAATCATAGACTGAGGATATTTGCGCATACCTGCTTTCAACTCATGAAGAGTACGGCCGGACTCAATAACCGCAGCTACAACCTGGAGAGCCGATACAATACCATCACCGGTCGTTGTTCTATCTAAACAAATAATATGCCCCGATGATTCACCACCAAGATACCAGTCATTTTTATTCATCAATTCCAGCACGTATCGATCGCCGACGCTAGCGCGTGCAAAAGGAATACTATTCTCTTCGAGCGCAGCCTCCATACCAAAATTGGTCATTACTGTACCAACAACACCACCTTTAAGCATGCCGGATTTTTTGCGGGATTGAGCGATAATAAAGACTAATTCATCACCATCTAATACTTCACCCTTTTCATCGACCATGACAACGCGATCACCATCACCATCAAAGCCGATACCGAAATCCGCTTCATGTTTTAGTACTTTTTCCTGTAATGTTTTAGGGTTGGTTGAACCACAATCTTTATTAATGTTTAATCCATCTGGCTCAACACCAATGGCTATAACATCAGCACCCAGTTCTTTAAATACACTGGGGCCAACAAAATAAGTCGCGCCATGAGCACAATCAACGATGATTTTCATTCCACGCAGATCTAATTTCATCGGAACCGTGCTTTTGCAAAACTCAATATAACGACCACCTGCATCAACCACGCGCACCGCTTTTCCAAGCTCACTTGAATCGACTGTCGTCATAGGTTTGTCGATCGTCTCTTCAATTTCATATTCAAGCTTATCAGGCAGCTTACTACCTTCCGCAGAGAAGAATTTAATGCCGTTATCATAATGAGGATTATGTGATGCACTGATTACAATCCCAGCGCTTGCATGCAATGTGCGTGTTAAATAAGCAATAGCGGGAGTTGGCATAGGACCAAGCATTCGTACGTCTACACCAGCCGCAGATAGGCCAGCTTGAAGCGCAGATTCAAACATATAGCCAGAAATTCTGGTATCTTTTCCAATAACAACTTTTCTACGCCCCTGACTAGCAAGCACGTGACCGGCAGCCCATCCAAGCTTTAACACAAACTCAGGATTGATTGGCGCATCCCCAACTTTCCCGCGAATTCCATCTGTACCAAAATATCTTCTACTCACAAACAAACTCCTGCTGTTCTTGCTTATTATTACTCAAGTTTCGGAGTTCAAATTTTTCTAAATAGATGCAACAGTCAAGGTAGACGTACAATATGAAAGTATCGGCAGCAGGGATGCTGCCGTTGAGCTTACATGGAAGTATTTACAGCGTCTTTCATATTGTACGTCTACTTTGACTGTTGCCACCAATTAGAACAAGAACTCCGAAACTTGAGATTATTATTTTGCTATTTTAAAAGCATGGCACACTTTTGCCACATGCACTGTCTCTTCCACATCATGAACGCGTATTATTGCAGCACCTTTTAAGCACGCAATAGTGGCAAGCGCCAAACTGCCCGCCAATCTCTCATTCACCGGCACATCCAACATTGCATCTATCATCGATTTTCGAGACATACCCACAAGCACTGGATACCCTGTGTCGACAAAACGATCCAAATGCTTCAACAATGACAAATTGTGATCTAGTGTTTTACCAAAACCAAAACCTGGATCAATCCAGATATTCTCTTTTTTAACTCCCTGGCGAGTGCACTCTTCTGCTTTTTCAACAAGAAAGATCAACACCTCTTTTACCACATCCTGATATTGAGGAGCACCCTGCATAGTGCGCGGTTGCCCTCGCATATGCATTAAACAGATTGGTACATTCAATGAAATTGCAGCCTCCATTGAGCCCGGCTCTGATAATGCGCGCACATCATTTATAATGTTTGCTCCAGCCTCTATTGCCGCTTTCATCACACCTGCTTTGCTTGTATCAATGGAAATTAATACGTCACTTTGTTTTCTAATCGCTTCAATAATCGGCAAAACACGATTTAACTCTTGATCTAATGTGACTTCTTGAGCACCAGGCCGTGTAGATTCACCACCAATGTCGATTATTTTTGCGCCAACGGATTCCATCTGCAGCGCCTGCTGAACAGCAGGTTCAACATTGGTATATTTTCCACCATCAAAAAAAGAATCCGGTGTGACGTTCAACACACCCATGATGTTAAAGTTATTATCGAGCATATTCTGATTTATAGACTATATTCACAGACATAAAAAAAGCTGGCGCACATTAGATGTACGCCAGCTAGCATTGTACTAATATTTTATGATGAATCTAATTCTGATTCACCGGGCCACCCACGCTTGAGTCAGGTTTCTTTTTTTTGGCTGCCTCACCTTCCTTGTCAGAAGAATCCTGATCCCCAGGATGATTGTCCAAATCAGACTCGTCCCAGTTGCTTGGCTCACCAGGTGGATCACCGCGCATGATATTATCGATTTGACCTTTATCGATAGTCTCGTATTTTATCAACGCATCCGCCATTGCGTGCAAGATATCGATTTTATCCGTTAATATCTTCGTTGAGATGGCGTAAGTATGATCAATAATCGAACGCACTTCTTCGTCAATTACATGGGAAGTCTCATCAGAAACACCCTTATGCTGAGTCACAGAACGACCAAGAAATACTTCACCTTCATCTTCCGCATAAACCAATGGGCCTAATTTTTCAGACAAACCCCATTTAGTGACCATGTTGCGTGCAATTTCTGTACTACGTTGAATATCATTAGAAGCACCTGTGGTAACAAAATCAGCGCCAAATATAATTTCTTCAGCGATACGGCCACCAAAAAGACTACAAATGGAGCTCTGCAATCTTTGCTTGCTGTAGCTATAGCGATCTTCTTCCGGCAAGAACATGGTGACACCTAATGCTCTGCCACGCGGAATAATAGAAACTTTATAAACAGGATCGTGTGATGGAACTGTTAGACCAACAATAGCATGGCCAGCTTCGTGGTATGCCGTCAGTTTCTTTTCGTCCTCACTCATCACCATGGACTTACGCTCAGCACCCATCATGATTTTATCTTTGGCGCGTTCAAAATCTAGCATATCAACAAGCTTTTTATTACTACGTGCTGCAAACAAAGCAGCTTCGTTAACAAGATTTGCCAAATCAGCACCAGAAAAGCCAGGTGTTCCACGTGCTAATACGCGAGGTTTAACATCATCCGCTAACGGTACTTTACGCATATGAACACGAATAATCTGATCACGGCCACGTACATCAGGCAGTGGAACGGTTACTTGTCGATCAAATCTACCAGGGCGCAGCAATGCAGGATCGAGAACATCAGGGCGATTAGTTGCAGCAATAATAATGACACCTTCGTTACCTTCGAAGCCATCCATTTCAACCAACAACTGGTTCAACGTCTGTTCACGCTCATCATGACCACCACCAAGACCAGCACCACGATGTCGACCTACCGCATCAATCTCATCGATGAATATAATGCAAGGTGAGTGCTTTTTCGCTTGCTCAAACATATCTCGAACACGTGAAGCACCAACGCCGACAAACATTTCAACAAAATCTGAACCTGAAATGGTGAAAAATGGGACTTTTGCTTCGCCAGCAATCGCTTTTGCAAGCAAAGTTTTACCAGTACCAGGCGAACCTACCATTAAAACACCACGAGGTATCTTGCCGCCTAATTTTTGAAACTTACTGGGGTCACGAAGAAACTCAACAAGCTCACCAACTTCTTCTTTCGCCTCTTCCACACCAGCAACATCAGCAAAACTGACTTTCACCTGATCTTCACTCAGCATGCGGGCTTTGCTTTTACCGAAGGACATCGCACCACGACCACCAGCACCACCTTGCATTTGGCGCATAAAAAAGATCCAGACACCGATTAATAACAACATGGGGAACCAGGAGATAAAAATCTGCATGAGCAGGCCTTGTTGCTCTGGCGGCTTAACATCCATCTTCACATTATTCTGGAGTAAATCACCGATCAAACCAAGATCGCCGGGATTGTAGGTAGTAAAACGATCACCGGAAGCTCTAACACCGGAGATTGTTCGCCCTTCCATAGTGACACTGGCGATTTGACCCGAATTAATCTCATGAATAAATTGAGAATATTCTAAATGGCGCGAAGAAGCATTTTGCGGAGCAAAATTATTAAATACAGACATCAATACAATGGCGATAACCACCCATAGTATGATGTTTTTTACCATTTCATTCACTTACTCGACCCCGCTATTTGTTGAATATTTTCCTTATTGTTTCGGCTTCTCAATCTGCCACTTAGCATAACAACTCCAAACTAATTAAAATTCTTGTTCGAGAACTTTATGTATGGAAATTTAAACTCGGAGCTTGTCCGAGACATAAAGTGTCTCAATGATAATGTGTAATATGCACTAATACAAAAAAACGCGCCACTTATTCAGCGGTTTAATTTTGAAATCGGTTTACAATAATAAAGAGAACTATTTAGCCACCACTCATGAAAGCTTGGACTTACCAACAATAAATAATTCCCTACTTTCACTGCGAGATGCATCAGGTTTTCTCACTAACATCTTACTAAACGATTGTTTAACAAGACTTCTATAATCCACCATACCTTCGCCCTCAAAAACCTTGGTGGCAAAATGACCGCCGGGTTTGAGCGTTTGGCAAGCGAAATCTAAAGCTAGCTCAGCTAAATACATCGCTTTTGGCTGATCAATGGCACGCATACCTGAAATATTGGGGGCCATATCGCTAATTACAAGGTCAACAGCTTGCCCATCAAGCGTATCAAGTAATTTTTGATACACATCATCTTCACGGAAGTCGCCTTGAATTACTTCTGCATTGGCGAAACTATCCATAGGTAGAATATCCAATGCGATAACTCGTCCTTTATCACCCACTAAATCACAGGCAACTTGCGTCCATCCCCCCGGCGCGGCTCCCAAATCAACCACGCACATGTTTGATTTAAAGAGTTTATCCTTCTCATTTAGTTCAAGTAACTTATAAGCCGCTCGTGAACGAAAACCATCGACTTGCGCTTTTTTGACAAAACTATCGTCTAAATGACGCTGCATCCATGGGGAGCGTTTTTGTTTACTCATGACTTTTTCCACTTTGCGCTAAAAGTCGCTTGGTACGGAAAATTAACCACAACATACTGATTATTCCATAACCCGCCAAAATCCCAATTTGAGCAACTGGCGACTGAGCAAACCCCTGAACACTAATCAGCAGAAAAAAGCCAATAAAAAGAATTATTCCCAATTCGAATTTTACGGGGTTTAATGGACTCGCAGCAATCGTGAAACTACGCTTGTTCTGCGGTACACTATCGCGTTTTGACTCATTCACTTTTGAAGAAGCTCCTATGCCCTTAACTACTAAACAAAACCAACATCTTCGCGGTTTAGCTCATCACATAAAACCTGTCATCATTATTGGAAATGCTGGTTTAACCGAAGCTGTTATAGAAGAAATTAAAATTGCAATTGCTCATCACGAGCTAATCAAGGTTAAAATTAATGCTGGCGAACGTGCTGAACGCCAGGAAATTATCAACAATATTACCACAGAGTGTGATTGCCATCATGTGCAATCTATTGGTCGAGTTGGCGTATTTTACCGACCTAGTGAAGAGAAAAAAATTACACTTCCTAAATAAAGTCCGGCTTCTCTTCTTTTTTTAGACCCGCAAATATCAACACACAACCGCCGATTACGGTGATCATATAAATAATAGATGATATGCCGTGCAACATTCCAAATTGTTTCGCGGCATCACTTCCGGGCTCAATCCCCAAAGCTTTAACATCCGCAATCATGGGCTGAAGAATAAACACACTTGTTGCGACAAGAACCAACATTAGCAGTAGTACAATCCCTCGCCATTGCGTAAAAAGCTTTGTACTCATGTCTTTGTAACGCAATATCAGCAACAAACCACCGCAAATTAAACCGACTATACCAACAAGCTCGAACATCTGCCCTGCCACACTACCCGCTAGTGATCGATCATCTAGCGACTTAAACAGTACTGGCGTTGCAATATATCCAACACCCACCATCACACCCGTCCACAATGACAATAGTAAACGTTCAAGACTCGATAACTTATCCATTCACATTTTTTCCTAGTTTATCTAACCCGGTTTTCAGGTCATTTTTTAAATCATCAACACCTTCAAGACCGACTGCAATTCTCACTAAGCCATCATTAATTCCGGCTTTTACCCTTGCTTCATCAGTCAACCGGCAATGAGTTGTTGTTGCAGGATGAGTAATTGTGGTTTTTGCATCACCAAGGTTTGCAGTAATAGACAGCAATCGCGTGTTATCAATTACAGTCCAGGCTGCATTTTTCCCACCTTTCAATACAAATGAGAGCACTCCACCAAAATCTTTCTGTTGCTGTTTCGCTAACAGATGCTGAGGATGACTCTCCAAACCTGGATAATTAACCCGCTCAACCGCACCTTGCGTCTCCAGCCATTGCGCAATTTCTAAGGCATTTTCACTATGAGCTTTCATACGAATGCGTAATGTTTCCAATCCTTTTAGAAATACCCATGCATTAAAAGGGCTCATGCTTGGTCCGGCAGTTCTTAAAAAACCGTAACACGCCTCACCTACTTTTTCTTCATCACCCACAATGGCACCACCAATACAACGCCCCTGTCCATCGATGTATTTCGTCGCAGAATGGATAATAATATCAGCACCAAATTCCAATGGTTTTTGTAACGCAGGTGTACAGAAACAATTATCAACCACCAATAAACAGTTTTTACGATGCGCAATTTCAGCCAAACGTGCAATGTCGACAATTTCTGTGAGTGGATTTGACGGTGTTTCTAAAAACAAAAATTTTGTTTTTGGTGTGATCGCCGCTTCCCAAGCATCGTAGTCTATCAAAGGCACGAAACTCACATCTACACCAAATTTAGCAATATAGTTATTAAACAATACAACGGTTGAACCAAATATCGCATTGGAAGAGACAAAATGATCCCCCTGCTCCAACAAGCTAAAACAGGTGGTCATAATTGCAGCCATGCCTGATGACGTAGCAACACATCGTGCCCCACCTTCCATCGCAGCCAAACGCTCTTCAAATGTACGAACCGTTGGATTGGTAAATCGAGAGTAGATGTTACCCGGATCTTCACCGGAAAATCGAGCTGCAGCATGGGCCGCTGTTTCAAACACATAACTCGATGTGGGAAATATCGGTTCAGATTGCTCGCACTCATGGGTGCGAATTTGACCACCGCGAACTGCGATTGTGTCTAGTGAATATTCGTTTATGGACATTTGTTATTTACCTACAGAAAATCGATCACCATTCAGCAGGCATAAAAAAACCCGCTAAGCTAACACTAAAGCAGGATCACCCTCTTTAGCAGTATTTATAAAGCGCCCGCAAGCTGTTTCAAATCGGCGCTAAAAAATCAATTTAAACTAACAGGGTCGATACGTCAACGTGGTTTAGCATTATTCCCAAAAATCGGTTGGATTTCACTCCATATTCATGAGCTTGCAATTATATGGTCACCCTAAGAAGGATTCCGTTAACCAGTATCGATGCCTTGGTTAACGGAACGAATGGCATAATTCGTTAGAAACTGTTTGTAATGAATTTAATCCGCTTCAGTTAATGCACTAAAGAATTGATATTCACTTATATCGATGCTACCGCTACCATCTGCATCCACACTAGCGAATCGTTGCGCTAGAGAAGAATTTGAAGTTACTTCTTCTGGAGTCAGCATGCCATCACTATTAGCATCCATTTTTTCAAAACCTTTATTCATGGCCTGTGGAGGAGCTTCACCCGCAAGCACAACACCATTCACCATGAGTAGCACTACAGTAAACATAATAATTTTGTTCATCGTTGTTTCTCCATCCTTGTTAAAAAAGAAATCGCACATTGCGACGTCAACAGTAGAGCAATCAATGAACCAACAATAATGAACAATCGGGAAAACAACAGCTTAGTATCTGTTCATGAATTCAGCATTCCTGATCGACTATCAAAATAAGGATTTGTGTTACTTTTAGGCGACAATTAATCCTGAACTGGAAAAGATGTCGTATTTCACATCGCGTCCTGGTTACTTTTTATTCTTATTTCAGATTTAAATGAAATTCTTTTTGAAAATAGCAGAAAGCGGGACAATCATTGCATTCCTCAAAATCCTGACTATGAAAAAGTCATGAAAAACAACATTTGCGCAAAGCCTCACAAATGGAGAATCGTTAATGCGTGATCTCACCACTGATTTTGATGTGGACGTTCCAGAATATATTGATGAATTTAGGCGTTACTTGCCAGACTTAGAGCTAGTGATGGTTCAACTCGAAGCTAAACCTAATGCTAAATTAATGGCCCAGGCTTATGAGTTCTTGTCTGCGCTCAAGCAGTCATTAACCGTATCTACTGATATGATAATAATCTCAGTGGCTGAAAGTATTGGAGATTTAAGTATAGTTCTCAACGTCATGATTAAGTCCGACACTTATTTTAAGGGATTCTCTGATTTAGTACTTTTGGTTTTTGATCGATTAGCTGAATTAATTCGAGATATTGAACACGACGTCACACTCGATTTCGAGTTATCGCAAGCTATCCATATCGCCTTGCAGCCATTAAAAGAGAAGCTCAGCGTTGAAACGCTAGAGTCTAAAATTTGCACGGCATTGAATTTATTAGTGAACCCTCGAATAACAACAAAAGGCAACTCAGCTACAGGAAGTGATATTGAATTATTCGACGATGTAGAGCTATTTGCTGGGGAAGAAACTGAACAAAAGCCCAAAGACGATATCTATAAAATGTATCAAGAGGCATTGGCATTCCTTGAAAATTCTGAGCGATTAGAACTGGAATCACTGCTGGGAGAATCCACACATAAACAGCGCCATTCCAGCTTTATCATCCCCATGGCTCTGACACTTAATAAGATGCTCGGCAGTCCTGTTACAGAAGCTGCACTGCATCAAGCAGTTTTATTTCATGACATTGGCGAGCGCGTGTTTCCTCAGTCGATCTACTCCGCAAAAAAATTCACTGCCTTAGAGTATCAATTGGTAAAATCACATCCACTCATTTCTGGTGCAACTTTAAAAACATTTGTTAGTACAGAGGTGGTTGAAATTATTGAGCAACATCATGAGTGCGTAGACGGCAGTGGTTATCCTTATGGCTTAAATAAAGATACGATCTGTATTGGTGCGAAAATTCTTTCTCTTTGTGATGCCTTTGATGCAATGACACAGCAAAGACCTCATAAACCGGTTAAGCGCAGTTTTTTAAGAGCTGTGGCGGAGATCAACGCATGCCGGGGTGCCCAATTTGACAATGCTGTTGTTCAAGTTTTCAATCAACTCATGCTATGCAAACAAATACGAGAAGAAGCACCAGGGAGTCGTGGAGATGCGCCACTTTAAAGCGCAACTCATCTCTTTTATCTTTCTATACACACTCACAAAATCAGCTAAATAACACTTATCTTCATTCTCCATTTATTCAATTTGCCAATATCTGCACCAGCTAAATCTGTTACCTTCAATTCCCAAACGCCGCCGACACTTTCACGTAATAAAGTTTGTAGCGCGGGCGTGTTATCGAGCTTATAGGTTTTAATAATATTATCTGCTTCCCAGCCTTGTTGATCATGTAGGGTAATTTGTTGACCAGATGGAGCTTGCAAACTAACATTCAAATCACCGATATAGGTATGAGTAATATCAACAAACACTTCTATTTCATCAACAAGGCCATGAGCATCAACATCAATCGATGAAGTAATACCTTCTTGATTGTTGTCAGGAATCGTGAGGCCTGCAATCTCTTCGAAGGTAAAACTAACATTTCGATTGGCCTGAATATCAACACCCCAGCTATTCAACTGCCCAACATCTGCACGGGCCAGGTCTTTAACTTGTAACTCCCACCTGCCTGCAACACTTTCGCCAATTAATTCTTGCAATAATGGGGCGTTCCCGAAATTAAATGTTTTTTGCAAATTGGAGCTGCTACCACCACTACGATGATGTAACAAAACTTTTGTCCCTGAGGGAGAAATAAGTGCGACCACCAAATCGCCAATATAACTATGCGAAATATCGATGTTCACATTGATCGATGCGACGGTACCCTCTTCAGAAAAAGTAAGCACATCTTTGACTCCAACATCATCATTATCAGGAATGATTAGGTCAGGCCTGGAAAAACGGGAAATTTCGATATCATTTCTACTCCTACGATTCACCGCTTCAGTCACTGCTTTAAATGCGTTAGCCTTTCCAAAACCGAACCACTGTGAGTGCCCTTCTTCATCATAGTTGCCCCACTCAAGTCCTAGCTGTAAATCCGAACTATTATCGGTAATCTTATCAGTGGTTGTTTCTATAATCTCCCGCACTTCTCTCGCTGTTAATTTTGGATTTGCAGAGATAACAAGCGCAGCGATGCCCGCAACCAACGGACAAGCGCTGGATGTTCCCCCAAAACCTCCCGTGTAATCTGCACTGGAGTAGCCACTTGGACCTACACGATCTGTGGTAATGATTCCCCAGCCCGGCAGTGAGCCGAAAATTCTTGGATAAGTATCAGGTCGTGCATTGTTGCTAGGTGCGCAAACGGAAATCTCTTTCCCCCAATTACTGTACGCAGATTTTTTTGCTTCGCTGGTACAAGCAGAGACTGTCATCACATACTCGTTACTGGAAAATCCATCAAACCAGCGAACTTCACCAATTAAAGAATTATTTGGCCAACCTGATTCATTCACAAATCCATTCACCGGGCGATTGGAATTTCCGGAAGCAAAAACAATCACACATCCCAAGCCATTTCTGCCTTTGGTTGCTGCATTTTTTAATGCCAGCTTTTGTCGTAACGATAGGGGAAAATATCTAAGCGATGGCCCCCAGCTACAGGAAATGACACTCGCACCCTTTTCCGTTGCCCAGCTGAAATACTCTTCAACAGAATTGTCATCAATATTGCTCATGCGAATTGGCATTAGCGCGCAACCTGGGGCTATACCTACCACACCACTGCCATTTTCTTCCGCCACTGCCACACCAGCGCAAGCGGTGCCATGATTATCATCTGAACTTTCAGGCAAGGGTTGAAAATCACGCCCAACAAAATCAACAGCTGCAACTGTTTTTCCGTCTCCCTGAAAATCGATGTGATTTATATCGATAGAATCATCAAGCACAGCGACAACCACATTACGCTCACCCCGCTCAATATCCCAGGCGCGTACTGCATCTACATGTGCGTCAGGTGATAAAAATGGTCCGCCATCATGATGCAGGTGCCATTGAAATTGAAAATGAGCATCCGTTGGTCGATAATTTTTCCGAGTGGCAATAACAATGTTAGGCTCAGCAAGTAATATTTCATCCTCATCCAGTAAACGGTTTGAGAGTTTAATAGGATTTTCTGTGGCTTGGGCTGTCACCGAAAATACAAAAGTATTGCTGAGGTCAGTAATTTTCTTAACCAGATTCAAGCCAAATTTTAAAACGATGTTTTCGATTTCACGATTGTCAGTCGTTGCTTTGAATTGAACTGTAATTTCATTGGTGAATACAAAATTTTCTTCAGGATCTGAAGACATGGCATATACATGGGAAGCAAACTCTACTTCAGAGCCTTGACGGATTTGATCCATAATCGCATCTCGTTCCGATGCATTAACAATGAATTCTTCAATTTTTTGACGATAAAAAGATCTACCATGAGAAACAGCATAGTGGGAAGATATATCTTCTTGCCGTTTCCCTCGTTTTAAACGTAATGCAAAACGGTCAGGAATTTTATTGATTTCTATTTTTTCACTGTCTCGAAAGAAATGACTACCCAATTCCGATGCAGATTTCCCGTCCATAGTTTCCTCCCAGATATCGTTGATGCTAATAAATTCGGATTACGAATACACAACTCCTGAAATGCAAAAAAAGAGAATATAGCTACGTATTACTTATCCGCTAGTCTATAATTTTAGTCAATTAGTAAGTCACATATTAATCAGTAGTTCCCGCGACAGGCTCCTACGGAAATTACTGCATATTATTTATTATAGTTTAATTTTTCTGTTTATTTTCTAAGCATTTTTCTGGTAGATTGATTATTCCAGGGTTATAAAGAGAGGGAACTATGAAACACTTTATTATTACTTTACTAGCATTGGGATTGGCATTTCCGGCCTTTGCAAAAATAGTAGAAAAAGAAGTTGAATATCAGGCCGGCGACGTCAATTTAAAAGGATTTATCGCTTACGACTCTTCAGTTAAAGAGCAGCGCCCTGGCGTGTTAGTCGTTCACGAATGGTGGGGACATAATGAGTACGCCAGAGAAAGAGCGAGAAAACTCGCCAAACTCGGCTATGTTGCTTTTGCTGTTGATATGTACGGTGATGGCAAACAGGCCTCGCATCCCCAGGATGCACAAAAATTTTCTTCAGAAATCGCTAATAATATTGAATTAGGAAAATCCCGATTTATTGCAGCAATGAATCTACTAAAGCAGCATCAAGCCACCAACAAAAATAATATTGCAGCGATTGGTTACTGTTTTGGCGGTGCTGTTGTATTACAAATGGCCAGGGAAGGATTGGATCTTGATGCCGTAGCCAGCTTCCATGGAAGCCTGGGAACATCACACCCGGCAAAACCAGGAAATGTGAAGGCTAAAATATTAATCGCACATGGCGGCGCCGATCCATTTGTCTCAGGAGAGCAGATAACAGGTTTTCTGAAAGAGATGAACAACGCAGGCGCAGAATATAAGTTTGTTGCCTATAGCGGTGCGGTGCACGCTTTTACTAATCCCGCTGCTGATGAATACGGTAAAAAGTTTAATATCCCATTGAGATATAATAAAGCAGCTGACCAGGCGTCATGGATAGAGCTGCAGCAATTGCTTAAAAGTAGTTTTGATCAAAACTCCTCGTTATGACATAGAATAGTCAGCGGGAATGGCTGGTGAACTCTACGGTTGGTAGAGTTTTATTTGACATATTTTGACAGCATATTATTTGTTTCACTTAGGCTAAAATGCTCAGGGTCAAACTTTCCTCCTAACCAATCAAGCATCTCTTCATACTCAGAGTCCGAAGGATCGTTAATGATATCAAGTAGGTTTTGATAACCCCATATACCACCACAATCTTCAGGAGGACATGATCTTTTGCCTTTGATGCACTTCGCCAATGGGGAAGATATCTCAAAGGGAATGATTTTTTCGAGAACAACTTTATGCATCCAACTGTCACCAAAATCATACTCATAAATTAGTGAGTCCTTTTCCTTTTTTAATATATCTGACAGTTTGTATTTGCTTTCATCTTCAATATCGACGCCAAAATCACCTGCAAATTCATCATCAGGTATTCCATATATAGCTTTGTCCTTTTCGAATTGATGTAAATGACAATCCAACCAACCCATCGAACATTGAATGGCGGTATGAAGCACATTCAGATTAATGTTGCTGTGAACCAATAAACGCCGCCATATTGGAGGTTTTGAATCCGCCAGTAAAACTTTCAGTTGGTATATTGATCGTAACTGTTTCGCTGCCATTTATTTCCCTTCCCGTTAACTCAACATTTATTATTTGAAGCCATATTTTTATCATACATCATTGAACACCTGGTGGTATTTTACAACTCCCTTTATGTTATTCAAAACGCCTTTCTTTAGTTCCTTTATCATGAAGACTTCGGGAGCAACATCATATTCAGATCTAATTCCATAATTCACAGATGGCACAAAACCAAACCGTGGATAATAATCGGGATGCCCAAGTACCACGACAGCGTCATACTCTGCTTTTTCGCAGGCTTTTAATCCTTCATTTACCAATTGTGTACCGATGCCTTTCCTTTGCCAGCCAGGTAGTACGGCCATGGGCGCCAAACCCATTATCTTGATCTTATTACTCCCATCTATAGTAATCGGACTAAACAAAATATGGCCGATGACTTCACCATTTTCTTCTGCTAATAATGAAATCAGTTCAACACCGCTATTCCGCAATGCATCTACTAGATTTGCTTCGGTATCGGTTTCAAAAGCTGCAAGATGAACCTTTCTAATTTTCTTGAGATCATCAAATTGTTCAACGCGGATTAAACTATGTGTCTTTTGCATAAAAAAACCACGAACTTTTATTTGCTCCAAGCGAATTATATAACTCTTGTGCTTTTACATTATCTTGGGCAGTTAACCATTGTAACCGTGAGTAGCCTCTTTCCTTAGCCACATTAAAAGCGTGATCAACAAGTTCTTTTCCGATCCCTTTTCCTCGGTAAGATTGGGAAACATATAAATCGTTTAGTATCGCTACTGTTTCAGCGCGTGTGCTCGAAAAACCATTGTATATAGTTGTGAAACCAACAGCCTTGCCTTCGCTCCGATATAAATGAAGAACGCCATTGTCACTTCCGATAAATTGAGAAAAGAAACACTTATTCTTTTCATCATTAATCACTGTGACCTCATAAAATTCCTGATACTTGCCTATTAAAGGCAATACTTCATTTAGCGTTTCGTGCGTTACTTCTTCAATCATTCACTACTCTCTTTTTCCAGGATTACCTATCATCAGGCCATTCATCAAATTGAGGTAACTTACTATCACCTTCTATGCTGTACCATGGCGCTTTCAAACTCACCCAGATGTGATTAGCTGGCCTTACTTTTGGATCATCATCGAGTGTTCCAAGTCGCAGAATAAAATGTTCTGTTTCTTTTCTATGCGCATAAATATGCGAACCACAATTCGAACAGAAATATCGCTTTTTATCAACTGAGGATTCAAAGGATTTCAATAACTCTTCGCCCGATACAAAATTGAAATCTTTTATTTTAACTGCCGCAACAGATGAAAATGCTGCTCCATGTGCTTTTCTGCAAGTGGTACAATGGCAATGAGTGATGTTACCCACATCACCAGATATTTCATATTCTATGCCACGGCAGAGACAACTACCTTTAATCACATTATTTCCTATTTTATTATGGAACGAATTCAATAACGAAGTACGTTTCTATGAAGGCAACTTTTTTACTTTTTTGGTTATCATCTTTAATAATTTTTCATACGGTAACGGAGGTCCAAAGGATATCTGCTTTCCGTCAATGAATATACCATCTGCAATCCCCCATTCCAGGAACACATCTCGATCAGAGGTATCTATACTTTCAAATACCACTTTATCACCAAATTCAGCACATGCCCTTCTTGCCCTTTCATAAACCATGTTTTGAGCGGGACACCAGCCATTAATAAACGCAGTCACCGTTACTTTTTCTGGATTTTCTGAAACTGCCTTTTTCTGATGAATCCAACTAGGGGGATGAGCATCTTCTGAAAAAGGTTTCCAGACCAATAAGCTGATAGAATCCCTGTCAGCCTTTTTATAACCATGTTTTTTAAACCAGGATGCTTTCATCCAAAACGGCAACCACAACCCCCAGGCGGCCATGCCTTTCGCACCCAGTTTTTTTGCATCTTTTTCCGCTGCTTCGAGCAGTGCTGATCCCATACCTTCGCCTTGACGATTACCCATCCCTTCTTTATGTCCATGTACCCAGATACATAAAATAAAATAAAGGTTTTCCCCATTGACAAAAGATTCTTCAATAGGCAAATATTGAATCATCCCTGCGACAGTTTCATCTTTATCAAGCGCTAATTTAACTCGCAATCCTTTTTCTTTATATTTATGAAACCAACACGCCTTGTGATCTTCTGCCTCTTTCATTTCATCCGACCAATCTTCGAGGCAATTAAAATAAGTATCGTAATGTTCAGGTTTCAGATCAATCACGTCCATTATCTTCCCCCTTTACTCATATTTCCAGCTCAGTATTCAGCAGCTAAGGAAGGTTGTTTTTAAAATACTTTCTAAATTCTTCACTGGGTTCTCGATCACTGTATATGTACAACGATATTCCATTGGGATCTTGTACGGCAAAGCCTCTATCACCCCAGGGATGATTCTCAAGCGGAACAATAGCGTCTAATCCTGCATTCGTTAGACGTCTATATTCTGAATCGACATCAAGCACTGAAAAATTGTACATTAGACCTGCGCTATTACTGAGTTGTTGCTCCGGCTGTTGTGGTGACATAAATTGAAGTGTCGATAATTCATTGCCGAACTCCAAATTAACATACCAGCCACAATCAAAAGTTACCTCTGCATCAAAATACTTAACATAAAAATCTCGGCTTTCCTCAACCTTGTTTGTAGTGAAAGCTGATGACAGACTATTTATTTTCATTTTTCACTCCACGATGTAAATTTCCCTTCTATTGAGCAGCCCTGACTAGTAGAAATATTTGGGTTTCCAGTTTTTCTGGTGGCGTTTCATCAGGATCATTTAAATAAACTTCGTATGTAGCACCAGTAGCTTCATAGCCATTTTCTTTAATCCATTGAAAAAGCGTATTGTATGTCGGCTCTACTTCATTATATGGGCCAACATGAACACAGGATACAGATTCCCCGCTTGGCGTTTCACTTGTGTGAATATCGCCTCTTCCATCAAGGTTTTTAGAAATAGGAAAACCGAATTCCACATCAAGGTTTTGCATATCCATATTGTAATATATAGCAAACGGAGGACCAGCAGGTTGTTCTTGTAGCTCTCCCAAATACTGGGCAATCTCGCCATAGCCCTTTCCAAAAACCTGCGGCAAATCCTGAGCGGCTGTCTTCAGTCGAATGGATAGTGTAGGTTGAGAAGCCAGTTTTTTAAGTTCACAGTTAATTGACATCATCTTTCTTCCCTCATTTTCATTTCTCTTTTCAAAAATACGTCATATTATTTTTCATCCAATGTTTCCATTTTTCAATAGAAACCAATCTCTCCTGCTCCGACATGTTCCAATGATAGGCACCATTTTCATCCCAAAGTTTGTTCCATGCTTGCCTGGCAATATCAGATAAAGCATGGGGCTTATACTGATTTTGCATTTTTTTGTATGTGACCAATTCAAAAACTTTTTGCGCATGTTGTCGTGTATCTTCGTCTTTGTCATTTAATAGATGTAATGTCGCTGGCAATACGGCTTCACCCATGTCAGCGAGTGATAATACGGCGGGCGTTATATCGCTGTGCGCAAAATCGATTGAATCATTGATGGTTGTTATACAGGCTTGCATAGCGAAAGGTGAATTCAGAAGAACTAGCCCTTGTGCGGAAAGAGTTCGAACATCTTCGTTATCAGAATTCAATGATTTTTTGAATAAGGCTTCCGCTCGATGGTCCTTAAGTTCAATTAGCACTAAAAGCAATGTCGCTCTGTTTTTGTCGTCCTTTAAATCTTCAAAATAAGCCATTAAATCTGGAACAATACTTTGCCCCCTATTTATTAACCTATCAACAAGCTGCTGTTGCATGCTGCTAGTACTTGTATAAAGCTCGTCACATAACGCTTTTAGTGTTTCATCCATTATGGAGCCACAATTGGGGTAGAAGCGGTTCTTACAAAACTCATGACGACACGTCGGTTTGCTCGCCATGATCCCTCATTCGCACCACCTCTGGGTGAAAATTCTGTTGTCTCCCCCCAACCCGTTGCCCATTCAATGCGCGAACTGTCGATGCCCATTGAGGTTGCGATACTCTGAACGCTCAAGGCACGTTGTTCTGCCAGGTTTTCATTCAAACGCGTTGACCCACGCTCATCAGCATGTCCATCAATTCTAATTTGTACATCGGGATATCGATTTAAATAATCGAGCACGCCAGTTATTTTTGCTTCTTCACCAGCAATGGGAACGGCAATGTTTGTATCAAAATAGAGCACGATCGGTTCATGCGTGTAATAGCCTCTAAAGCGCTCAAGTGCCTCATTGAAAGTAGCGGATTCGGTGTCAAACGCTTCCACGTATTCATTTTGCACGGCACCAGAACGTGTACCAAAGCCCCACGTCAACGCACCGTAAATTGCTTGTGTGTCGGTAGCTTTTGCAACAGTTTCAAAATCAAAATCCAGATCATAGGGCGTTCTTGGATAATCCGCCAATGTCGTAGGTTCAACATCGGTAGGTGAACGTAACCAACCAAATTGATTAGAGGGAGATGTCCAATGTTCAATATAATTGGGACCAACATTTTCCGTTCTCGCTTGCCCCGCAGTATTCGCATCCACCATCCATCCTTCAGGGGCTACACCGGTACCCGTCGTCATTAACTCCATGCGACCGGCTTCTGCGCCAACACCCGCTGCCGCACGCACATTTGTCCAATCAAAAGGAGAACCCGGTGTTGTGGTATCTCCACCGACATCAGTAAAGTTGACTGTTTGTATCAATCCGATTTGTGCTGAATAGGGGCCAGAAGGATCGGGTAAAAAACGAATAGTGCCTTGCATTCCTGGTGTATCCGGTGCAGTTTTAGTCACCATGTTAATATCAAAACCGCCGAGTGATGTCGGTAACGATTGCATCAAATCAAATTGTGGTTCGCTATCGGCTCCGCTGCGTTGTTGCATCACATGGGTTAACTCATGCACAAGCAATCGCTCACCATCGCTGCTGTTAGTGTCGTATCTTCCTTGATTGAAAAAAATATCGTTGCCTAAAGTAAATGCATTTGCACCGGCAGATTGTGTCAATTGATTTGCCGAGCTATCTGTGTGGATTCGGACCTGATTAAAGTCACTGTTAAAATGTGATTCTAATGCTTGTTGAGATGAATTTGGTAACGCCTGCCCCGCTCCTTTGTTTTTTCTAGCTAACTGACCAATATTTTTACCAAGAGGCGAAGTATCATTCGATTTATTTCCAGCAATGGATTTTTGTTGAACCTTTACTGTAGTGGAAGAAACCTGAGTTGATTCTGTACTGGATGATTCTTGTTCACCACTCATTGAGCGACTGACAAACTCGTCAGCCATATTATCGGCTTCGGATTCATGGGAATCGACAGCATGTTGCTGTGCGAGTTTATTGTGCTGATCCTTCTTTTGCTCAAACAACATACTGTCTGTTTTTTGACTGGTGTTGTTTTTTATTGTTCTTTGTAGATAGAGCGGCAGCCCGGTTTTTGCAGGCTTTCTTTGCTGTTTGTTTTTAGCGCTATTGACAGGCACAACAGCACTTGAAGAATTCGAAGCTTTAAGCTTGCTCGCCAAACCCGACATAATTTTGCCCTCTGTTTTTTTCAGCAATATAAAATAGGTCTCTTCAAATAATTATAGTTCAAAATTTCACGGTTAATTGTTGTTAAAATATGTGTACTTCCCTGTATTCAATTGAGTCATTACTGAATAATTCCGCAAAGCCATCAAAGGAAAATGCAATGAGTTTAGCCTGAACGGTAGTCTTATTGTTGAGGTTAATGAAAAGATACTTATAGCCGTTTCATGGACTACAAGAGCAACATCCTTGATTAAATTTAAAATGTTGCCATTACACATATTTCAGAGATATCCTGCTCTCTTTTACACATACCGCTATTGCTTTATCTACAAGTATTCTACTAAGGTATTCGATATATAGTTTTTGGATTAAGTAATTTTGCCTAACTTGTATTTCTTCTTGTGAGTCGCAACACTCGTAATTGAACCTCAAGATACTAACGGGTGCCTCTGGAAATTGATTTAAAGTGATGATGGCAAGGCAAAACCAAACGAAAAAGCGCAGTTTACTGCAGTAAATGAGCATTTTGAGTTTGGTTTTAACGCAGTCAGCGCGCTATAAATCAATTTCCGGAGGCGCCCTAACTAAGGATATCGTTGATCTGCTGATCAAACAAATTGATCAGCATTTAACAAAGTATTTTTGAAGCCTAAATATTATGAAAAACTCTATAAATATTGATGACTCAACAATTTCTATTTTAATGCATCAACTGAATAGCAACTCTAATTCAATCGCAGTCAACGCCGCCCGATCACTGGGCATTCTAGGCTTTCATGCTACCAAAGCAATTCCGCAACTGATTGTCGCGTCCATTGCCAAAAATATTGAGCTTAGGGGGCAAGCATGTGCGAGTGTTGGGCGCATTGCTACAAACCCAATTATAGCTGTGCCAGCATTAGCAAATGCACTCAAAGACGAACAAACCAGTGTTCGTCGTTATGCGGCAGCTGCATTAGTTGAATATGGTTCTGAAGTTAATACAGTTGTCGATCAACTCATTACTTCACTTGATGATCCTGACGACTATGTGAGAGAGTTTATTATTTCAAGTGTCAAAAACCTGGAATGTACTCTGCTAGAAGTAAAGCAGTCAATCAAAGAGAGACAATACGACGGTAACTATTTTGTTCGTACTGCAGCTAAAAGAATCTTGAAAAGATGTGATATCGATTCAAAAGTAGCATAGATTTTTAGTATACTTAATTAGCTCTCTCCAATATTATAAGAAGTATTATCTAATAACAAATTGCAGCCATAATTAATTCAATAATTATTAGGAATAGCTGCATGTGAAATAGATATGGTAAATCATTAAGGTCATACAAAATATTGCTAATGATATATGAAGAGTTACCCAACCGTTGTTATACCATTTTTTTCAATATTTGATAATTGAATAATCCAACAACAATTAGTGCGATAAAGCTGTAAAGCAAAATAGATTGATAGGCATAACCTACTTCTGATGCATGTGAAAAATGAGGATAGGCGCAATGACTCCTAGCCACTGATGTAAACTAAAAGCTTTCTTAAATTTACTACTTTGCTTGGTGTTTCGGAGATGCGTTAATCGCCATTGCATGAGTACTAATGCTGGAATAACAAACCCTGATGGCTGTTTATAGATATTGTTAGCTTGCAATATTTTTAACTCAGGGATATTTACTGGATAAAAGTACTGAGCAATGAGTAAAAAAATTAATGTAGTAGCAATATAAAATTGATTTTATTCTGCTTGCCTTGATTATTATGATCAATTATAGGGATTTTCAGTGTGCTCTTGTAAACCGCTTGGGTATCTATATTTGTAAACATGAGTTTTCCCTGGAACGTTTAATTAATAAGGGTTCTGACCCCTTTTAGCACTTTTAGCAGACCCCTTTTAGCACTATATTTCCATGGAATCCTACCGGGCTTCAAAACGTTCGGCGTAGCAATTGCTTTACTAGGGGCTGTGTCGCGCGGTGCGCTTGTAGAAGACTTGAGTACTCTTCTTGGTATCCCTTTAGCTTAAATTTCGTGACCTTACGATTCTCGAACCGACTATTGATAAAAGTGGCCAAGATTGTTCGTCCTAATTCATCATCGGCGCATCGTCTCTCCCCCACGTTGATACCTGGCCGCACCCGCCATACGAAATCTACCGAATAGTTCTCAGGTATATCTCTTCTAGCATCGCATACGGGCGCTTTTAGAATCGTTACACTTTTGTCTTTGCATACACACTTACAGCACTGGTAGTAGAACGGCCGATATTGCACACGGATGCGTTGCGTTTCAGTACCGCTGACTATTGTGTAGGTCACTGCGTCTCTCACGATATAAGTGTCGCTGGCTGTTCTTTGTCGCCATACACTCGCGCTGACTTCGATTCCAGATTCGATCTTCGCACCAAAACCCCCATAACCAGTCTTCGCCGTGGCGAAAGCTTTTAGAGCGACAGTCTCACCCTTCGCGTAGGCGATGGTGAATTGGAACATGTAGCTTACAGTTATAGCAGGGTTGTTTCGCCACACAGTAGACTGGCGCGTTACCTGTTTGCTTTCAAAGCGCGTTCCACCCCAGCGCGTCTTCCAAGTACAAACAAAACCCAGCGCGGTTTCGTATGTACCAAATGGATCCAGGAAATGTGTTGGCAAGGAAGAAACATACTCGTAGAGGTTGATACCGTTGAAGTACCCCAACGGATCCGTCTGCAAAAACCTCCCTTTGTCAGCGTCATAATATCTCGCCCGGTAATAATACAACCCAGCCTCTTCATCCAAACGTCTTCCCGTAAAAAAATACGAATTACCAATAGCACTATGCGCTGCTCCCCAAACATTCATTGGAACAGCCACACCAGCACCATCAGTAACAGTCACTTCTCCATAAGCATCATAAACGTACTGTTCCACTATGGTTGCAGTTGCATCCGTAATTGCGGCAATCGACCAAAGTGCATTTTGATGGTAATAATAAACCTGTCCATCACGATCCATAGTCAGCACTTCATCGATGTAGTTACCATAAATATAAGTTGCCTGGGTAACGGCTGAGGCATCCTGCTCTTCAATCAATCGTGCATCATCGTAAAAGAAACGAATTTTGCTACTGGTAACATCCGGGCTTTCAATTTTTATTACACGCCGGCCCAATGCATCATATTGATATTCGCCGACCAACCGTGCATCAACTTTACGAATGATATACAGCAATCGATTTTCCTGGTCATATGTGTATTCGTAGCTTTCATCTTCAATCAGATTGCCATTGTCATCGTGAGAAATTGATACACCGTCAATAGCGGTAATCTCATTCACCGTATTATGCGTTCGGTTTTCAACAACACCATCGGTGGTTTTCGAATCCCAGTTGCCAACACTGTCGAGATCATATTGGGTTTGGGTAGTCGGCATCGGTACAGTTGAACCTACAAGTTCACCCACTTTAAATTCCTGCAATCGATAGGCATCATCGTATTGATAGGCTTCAGAACGATTGTTTTGATGCAAACGTTCTTCATATTTTTTATTACCTTCCTTATCGTAGTCATAGGCAAATCCTGCTACCTGATTAACACCAACACTATGGTCCAGAACGGTAATCCAGTTATTGTTATTGTAAGAATAACTGGCTTGCACTCCGTTTTCATAAGCGCGTGTGATTACCAGGTTGCCAAGATCATAGTCATAAAATGCCAATGGGGTAATAGGAAATACCGGGCCAGCGCCGCGATCAATGCGTTCAAGGCGTTCTCGAGCATCTTTGGATTCGGTAATGATTCTTCCGCCGGGGTAAATTATTGCGCGCTTGCGTGCAGGTATATCGTAGCTGTAAGTTACCGACTGTCCGTTTTGCGTAGTCGCAGTAACGCGATTGGCGTTATCGTAAGTAAATGTGACTAACCAGCCATCCCTCAATGCCGTTTGCATTCGACCGCCGGTGTCGTAGGTAAAATCATCATCACTGTCGATGGAGTAATCGCGTTTGGTGAGGTAATACAAATCATTATATTCGTATAAGGTCACATCACCTTTTTGATCGGTACGACGGGTCAAGTTGCTAGCCTTATCGTAAGTGAACAAACGGCTATCGGCATCGGGATAGGTTTCAACAATCAAACGATTTATTTCATCGTATTCATAGTCGGTAATTTCACAATCTGCAGCAGGTGTTAGGCTTGAGCAATTCGCAGGAACACTGCCGGACTTGGCTGTGATCAGTTGTTTTACATTGCCTACTGCATCATATGCAGTCAAGGTCCACAAATCATCGCTATCAATCACTGTACAATTCGTATCATTCATTTTCTGTATGGAATGTGTACGACGGTTGATGGCGTCATATTCATAACATATGACATGATCTTCACGATCGACAGTCTGCGATAAATTACCGTTGGCATCGTAGTTGTAATCCGTATCTTCGCCCAGCGCATCGATGACTTCAATTAGGCGGTTAACCGCATCGTACACATAACTGGAACCGTTATTGTTGCCATCCTGTTCGCTAATACGATTGCCGATGCCATCGTAGTTATAAGATGCGACTTTGCTGTTCGAACCTTCAGCCAGGTCGGTGACTTCAATTAACTCGTTGCGATCGTTGTATTGATTTGTTGCTACGTTGCCATTTGCTGTGGTGACTGTTATCACATTGCCTACGGCGTCATAACTGTATTGTGTGGTTTCATTCAAACCACCTGGATCGATAGTTTCGCTCTGCGGCCAGTTGTTATCAAAATAACTGAAGCCGGCTGTAATGCCGTTGGCATCAATGCGGGCTAATACATTATCTGCGGCATCATATTCGGTATATTCACACCAATCATCGCCATCACAATCATCAACGGGAGAACCTACTTCACGAATGGTGATCCAGTGGCGATCAAGTTTGTCGTATTTGAAATAGGTATACTTGTTTTTGGGATCGATGCTGTAGGCGATATTGCCGCTCCCCGGCGTTGGTCCTGCACATTGCGGTGAACCACCACTACGCAGACAGGACATAACAGCCCCCGTGTCATAGATGTATTGAGTGATAATATCGTCTGTGTCGCCAGTTGTGCATTCTTGCGGACCAATTTTTTGTGTTTCTTGCACCAGTCGGTTCAGCGGGTCATATTCATAAAAATTATGGTGACCATTGGCATCGATATTACAGGTTTTGTTACCGTTAGCGTCATATTGTGTTTCATTAATATTCCCCAAGGCATCGACAACAAAAGTCATGCGATTTTGTACGTCATAACTAAAGATGCTTGCATTGCCATTGGGATCGATGATTGAAATGCGGTTATCATTGGCATCGTATAATGTTTGTGTCTGCAAATTCAATCCTGCAGGATCTCGTGTTTCTTTGACTAATCGATCACGATGATCATATTCAAAGTTAGTGATTTGAAAAGTATCGGGTGCCTTGCTGACCTGTCGACGCACTTCAATTTGATTGTTGTTGCCGTCGTAAACATACTCAGTGATAAAACCTAAAGGATCCGTTTCTTTGATAAGCCGGTCGAGGTCGTCGTATTCGTAAGTGGTTGTGTGATTATTACCATCAATGGATTTAGTTTTGTTTCCTAAAATGTCATATTCATATTGTGTTACATTAGGTGTGGGAGCACCAGGATCGGTGACTTTAACTAAGTTTCCATAAATATCGTATTCGTAGCTTGTGACATGACCGTTAGGGTCTGTTTCGGTTAATACATTGCCATTGCCGTCATAGATCCATTCTCTGACCAGGTTTAAACCACTCACATCACGAGTTTCCTTGATACGATTGCCATCGGCATCGTATTCATATTCCGTTACCGATCCATTGGGATAAGTCATCGAACTCATTTGGTTAAACAATAGCTCGTAGGTATATTCTGTTACATGGCCTAAATGATCTGTTTTTTTAATAATGTTTGCTTTTGCATCATATTCATAAAACGTACTATGATTGTTAGCGTCGATCTCTTCAGATACGCTGCGCGTTAGTGGATCATACTTGTATTGTGTTGTTGCCCCATCGGGTGCGATTAATTTGGTGAGAAAGCCATCTTCGTCGTAATGATGTTGCCAGGTATTGCCATTGCCGTCCTTGCGGCTGGTGACTGCGGGTATATAACTGCGTTGTTTGTTGCGGTAAAGGTCATAAGTATCCGTCGCCCATGCTTCGTTATTATTCAGTTGATAGATCAAATCGCCACTATCATCTCGAACTGCAGTTGGATGGCCGTCGGCATCATATTCATATTGCCAAACATTACTATTCTTGTCAGTTTTTCGAATGAGCTGATGACGGGAATTATATTTATAGCTGAGGATTTGACCGACAGGGTCTTTAACGCTGGCGAGGTTGTTACTGCCATCATAGGTGAGCTCGGTTTCCCGATTGAGTGGGTCATTGATTTTGCTTATTCTATTATTGCTATCATATTCAAAACCAATGGTTCTTTGATAAACATCTTTAACTTGCTCAAGTAGTCCCTGGCTTGGTCCGCTCGAATAATAGGTCAATACCGTTTCGTTCCCAATCCGATCGGTAATTTTAGTTAGCATCCACGGCTGTTGACCAGCCACACGAATAGGATTACCAGTAATCTTTTCGAAATGGTGTGTCAGTCCATCATTGTTAACGATATCAATAGAACCGTCAGGGTTTTCGACAACTCGCTGCTGATGACTACGTGTTGCTACTAACGGTCCGCGTCGACCGCTTCGTTTGTATTTGGTAACCAAGCCTCCTGGGCTCATTTTGAAAACGTCCCGGCCTTGGGTAAATAGAAAAATATTGTAAGAGTGGCTCCAGCCAAAACCCATCACGGTGTTTAATGTGGCTTTTTCCCCATCCGCGTTGTAACTGGCATAGTAGAGTGAAAAATCCAAACCCGAACCATTTACGCCGGGTGCACTGACGACTGGATAGGTGTCGCCCATATTACCGCTGGAGATAGACATGAAACTGCCACCACCGATGTTTGGGCACGGGCCGTTACCTGAAGGAAAATCAGGCAACACCTGATCACAACACGGTGAACAAATGGGCGCGTCAGCGCCGATGGGTTTTGCATATAGCGGCGAGACCAGTAGAAAATAGATGCATAAACTACAAAAGAGCGAGAAGAACTTTCCGTTTTGATTTTTCATAACTGGTCTCCTTGTTAAACCTGGCTTTCCTAAAAGCGAGCTTTATTTGCTAATAAATTTTTTTCGTATCAGCATCAGTGGAATGCCGAGTGAAATTAAAAACAAACTTTCAGGCTCAGGTATTGATGTTGCGCCGTAAACTTCGCTGTCAGCTTCTGCATACAGCCAATATACCTCTTCATAAACGAGTGTTGCAGTCACTTCAAGGGTGTCTATATAGAGTTCGTTTAAAGGCATTGTTTCGTTATCGTGACCGGAATAGATGGGTAGATCGTTAGGATCGGTTTTTGATGGATCCCGAATAATATCCGAATCCAATAAATTTCCGCTGTCGTCATATAGCTCAAAGATTCCTGCTAACGCCACGCTGAACAAGCCGAGTTCATCGGCAACACCTTCGAGGCTTCCAAGATAATCCAGGGTAAATGTTACATCGACGGATTCGCCCGGATTACCACCAATAATAGTAAAGTAATTATCGAAGTCGGAAATGGCAAATCCATCAGCTTGTTTGTTTGGTTCATTAAGTTCTAACGTTGAGAAGGTGGAGGCAAAAATATCTGCAACAGAATCAATAGCAACAAATTCACCATCGGTTACGCCATAATCAGCGATTGACATGACATGAGAAGTTTCAGCTTTGGCTTCAATGAAGCCGTCATTTGACAAAAGCTCTTTAAATTCGTCCGCTGCGCCAGTATCAGTATCTTGCGCATAAGCGGTTACTGTGCCGTACCAATCGTCAACCCAAATCAAATCTGCTGCATTACCATTCGAGCTAAACTGCAGGTTAAATAAAGTAAGTTCGCTGGTGGCGGATACAAATTGAGCATTTGCATTGCCATAACAAAAGAATAAAAAGGCGAATAATAGTCCAAGTAGTTTTGTTGGTTTTTCTTGTAACATGGAAATTCCTTTTTGGTGGATAGATCGTTTATTTGTGATTTGTTTTAGCGATATTCGTTGTTATGCATAAAGAAATCCAAATTCTTGATCAGTGACGAGCGACAAAAGTAATGTCGTACAGTAATATTAATTTTCCACGAAAAGTGCTGTTATTGTAGGTTTTTCAGTGTTGTTAAATTATTTGGCTCGACATGATTATGTCGCTATATTAAATACGAATAGGAAGAGGGGCGGTTATAAATGAAGGTGGCTCTTATCTTGTAAAGTTGTTCGACATTCTTTCAATTATTCAATAGCACGATGATGGCATTAATTTGTAGCTCAAAAAAAAGCCTCGCTGCAAAGAGCGAGGCTTTTAAATGGCTCTAGTGGATGTTGCTTAGTTATTTTTTAGCACGTCGAATTTTACTCGCACCAAATCCTAATAAACCTAATCCGATCAATGCTAAACTGCCTGGCTCGGGAACGGTGATGACTTCAAACGCCATGTCTTGTCCTGGTAACAGGTCCCATGGTCCTAGATGAGGATTTGAACCGCCAGGAACACCAGTCATTACTGCGCAATCAATAATACAGTTTCCTCCGTTATTAGTTTGTGCCCAACCCCAGATATCACCAACTGTATCGATTTGTGCACCTGTGTCATCCACTAAAAACTGCCCTTCATTCCACGCAAAGTCTACCCAATAAGTTTCACCGGCAACTTCTTCCCAAGTATTACCCAAAAATGAAGGTGCATTTGAGTCGTCAACTTTCACCCAATATTCGTAAATATCGACACCATCAGCGGTGGTTCCGTAGAAATCTTCTTCGACGTCAAAAATCGAAGAAAAATAAGTTCCATCTTTAGGTGTTGAATAGTTGTAGGGAGCACCTGTGCGTGGGTCAAAACAAGCGGGATCCGTGCTACCAGCCGCGCAGTTTTGATGAAAACTGATCTCAAATTGAACGATGCGTTCATTACTACTTTGCCCTGCATCTTCAAAATAAGATCCCCACCAATGAAAACCAGCAATTGGTCGACCATCTGAGACGAAATCATCAACCACTACTGGTCCAAATGAGCGATGCATCGATAGGGTATCACCTGCTACTTCCATGTCAGGGAGCTGTGTCCATTTGGGTTTATAATGATCACCAACTAATGGTGTTGCTGATGCCGCGCTCCAAACGAATGCCAAAGCAACGAATAAAAGTATTTTTTTCATATTCCCTCTCCTTACCGTAATTATCTGTATCTGTGCACAACTGATTCTAATGGTGATGGTGCAGACTCTGTACCAAATTAGCGGCGCAAATGTTGGCGACAAAAGTAATGCACAATAGTGAAACCACATCCAATAAAGACGCTCAATTTCGAAAGTAATTAGCACGGCGAAATTAGTGAAGTTGAAATGTTAGTGTGATCATATTAGCTTTCTTGTTAGATATTATTTACGGCATTAGTTATGTCGCATTTCTGAAGGAGTAATTTAGTTATTGAGTTTTATTGGAATAGATTGCCTTAACTGTAAAGTAATTCGACTCAAAGATGACCTTAATTGACTGATACAAGAATTGATAATGTTGAACCTGACGTCTTCTTAAATATAATTTGTAAAATATTGCCCACACATAAAGAAACGAGCAGCTTTAATCCAACTGCGGTGGTGTGAATTTATTTCTGTTTATACATCTGCTGCGAAATTCTTGATAAATTTCGAAGGGTTTCTCCCACTATTGTGTAAAAATTGCCGTCAATTCTGGCAATCGTTTATAATTGCCAGCAATTTTTAGATAACGCGATGGTAGGAAGGATAAATGCAGGACAAAAAACAGCCAGCAGTGGCTATTGTAATGGGCAGTAATAGCGATTGGCCGTGATGCGAAAAGCGGCGGAGGTGTTAGCATAATTTGGGATTGCTTATGACGCGCAAGTGGTTTCGGCCCATCGCACACCCGAACTCATATTTGAATTTGCCGATCAAGCCCCTGCTCGCGGTATTAAAGTGATTATTTAGGGGTCTCCCTTATAAATTCTATATATCATTCCTTTGCTTTGACCACATCAATAAGGCCCAGGCTCGAAGCAATTAACTTATAGAGCCTGATAGCACCTTTTCGTTATCGCGCTGCCAATAAACATCAACAAACCGAGCACCATTGAAGCAACAATTCCAACCATTCATTTGAATCGAATTCGTAAACTGGTTATGTGTACATATGGCTATTAAGAGAAATGAATTAGACAGACGCTTAACACCCTACTATTAAATGCCATAGGCATATCAAAATTAAACCTTAAGCTATCTCCTCGACTCGATGTTTAATTTTCACCCTTTGGCTTCCACTACGACTCCGCCAAATACATCGAAGGGCCACAATCAAAAATAGCAAACCTCCAACAACTGAGATAAGCCCACCAAGCCCCATCATCGCCATGCCTGCAATTTCTTGAATGCTATCTAGCCCTTGTGCGACACCCGCAGTTTTTCTTTGCACACCATATCCGCCTGACCAAGCTAAACCAAGGATATGCATTAACTGGCCACCTCCGTAAATAACAGGTTGAATGTTTGCCATACGACCCATAGGCTTTTCAAAACCCAGGCGAGGAAGAAGATGATAAACAACACCCATGAACGCTAATGTTACTGCGACGATTGATCCATGGTAGTGCGCTGGAATCGTGACGTTGATACCACTAATGAGAAAACCGATGATTCCACCTGCAGCAAATAGTAGTATAGAAAAGTAGAGCGCCATTCGTTCCGGTGTTGCAGTGTTTTGCGCTTTGAACTTGGAAGCTAACAAACCATAACCCAGGACTATCCCGACAGGCAATGCTGCAATGCCGTTACCGAACTGCATAAGCTGAGTAAAACGCATAACATGATCAGCTGATGTTACATCGTATAACACATAAATCAACGGTGAAAAAAGTATAGGACTAAATCCTAATAAAATAAAAAAGGTGAATATTTTTGGGTTAAGGTAAAGCTTGATTCCACATGTTGTAGCCAAACATAACCATGCGACAAGTAACAGTTGTGTATGAGTGAACTGAAGTATGTGGCCCCCTCCCCAAAACAGTAACTCATAAAAAGATCGGCCTTCCAAATCTCCAGGCATCATTATATAGGTGAGTGCCAATGCTATAATGGAGAAAAGACTTGCCAATAGAGCCGTTCTCATTCCGAGTTTCAATACGCCTTCAGGGGAATATTTGTTTTCGATTTTTCTTAGCGTAAAAAGACTTCTCAGTACCATTAATAAAAAACCCAACCCAAATATACCAAGCCCAATGAGAAAAAATGGATGTTGCAATATGGGTATATAGTTATTCATCAGCGGTTCACCGGCACCGATAAACGGTGATATGGTAAAAATACCGGTACCAACTGCGGCTATCAGCAGCGATATTTTACCCCACTTCAAGCACCGTGAAGTGCTGTTTAAACTCCAGAATATACCGGCAATAGAAAGAAACCAGACTAACACGGTTAAATCCACATGAACAATTATTGCTGTATGGAAAAAATCTGTCCAGGGGATGAGAGTTTGTACGCCAGGTGTCCGTGATAATACGATAAGTATTGTGAGCAGGCCGCCCAGAATCAACGATGCTAATGCCAGAAACAACCAGCCTTTTGCGAGTTGGCGTGAATCATCGTTAGGTACATCTAATATATAATCATAGGCTTTCATAATACCATCCTATTTTTTTGTTATTGCGAGTTGATACTCTATCGTTCCATCATTACGGTAGATTTCTATGCCTGGAAGTGATGGCAGGTAACCATTATCAGCACACCATTGTTTCATGGCTGAATAGGCTTTATATGACCCAACAAGAGGGCTTCCGTGGAATGTAGCTTTTACCACTTCACTTGATTGTTGAGTCATTACTTCCAATGAGCCTGGAAGTGGATCTAGATCAGAAACGATAAATCCTACTTTGCTTCTTAGCTTATCTGTAGCAACTACCGAAGGATCATCTAGAAAAATCGCAATCGCGTCTGCATCCTCAATGCCTTTTGATGCTAGATCTAGTTCTACGCTTTCAATCACCGCATCAATTTTATTATAAGGCCCTGTGTTATCTACATACGCGATACGATAACTGGGTGCCTGATAGTGCTGAACAACAACAGTTGAAAAAGCGCCAAGGTAATACAATATGTATGCACTACCAACAACCGCAAGAAAGGCAGCAATTACCGCAGCTAGGACTAGTTTATTGGGTGGGTTTATTGATGAACTCTGTTGCATAATTTTCCCGCCATTAAAAAATCGATTTATCGGTAACTGGCTAATCATGTTGCCACCTCATTGAGTATAGAACATATAACGCACTGACAAACAATAGCAAGGCGCCACCCTGGTGAGCAACTGCCAGCGCAGTGGGTACATTTAACAGCAGAGTAGATATTCCCAACGAGACTTGTAGAACAACGGTAGTGAGTAATATATTAATGCCTATTCTTACATGACGACTCAAGTTTGTCTGCCTGATATATAGCCAGAACGAAACAACCGAGATTAGTACTGTGATTGCTAGTACGCGATGATCAAATTGTATGGTTTTAATGTTTTCGAAGAAGTTTTTCCAGAACGGATCAAACAGGAAGAGTCCTTCGGGAATTAATCGCCCTTCCATCAGCGGAAAAGTATTATAAACAAAGCCAGCTTTTGTTCCTGCAACAAAACCGCCTGAAAGAATTGCGAAAAATATTAGTCCAGTGATAAAAGCGGAAATACGTTTCACATGACTTCCAACATTATTTGACATGAATAATTTTTTCGGGAACAGCAAGCCTAACGCAATCCAGAAAATATAGGCGACAATTAGAAATGCCAATCCCAGATGCGCTGTTAGCCGATATTGACTCACATGTGGATCATTCACTAAACCACTTTTCACCATGTACCAACCGAGTAGTCCTTGTAAACCACCGAGAATAAACATGACAATCAGTTTTGGTTTTAATGCTTTTTCTACCCAACCTTTTAGGAAAAAGACGAGCATGGGAACAAGAAATATAAGGCCTATTGAACGACCAAGAAGTCTATGCGCATATTCAAACCAAAAGATGCTTTTAAAATCACCCAGGTTCATATGACTATTTTTATGAATAAACTCTGGCGATGCTTGATAAAGCGCAAACGTATGTTGCCATTCCTGTTGTGACAAAGGGGGAAGTATCCCCATTATGGGCTCCCACTCCACCATTGAAAGACCGGAACCTGTTAAACGTGTAACACCACCCAAAATCACCATGCAGAAAATAATAAAGCAGCAAAACAGTAACCAGCTTGCTATGTACTTATCCTTCTCCGTCTGAGATAAAGATAATGTGGTATGAATTGTTTTATTTCTAATCGCGAACATAGTTTCACCATCACTGAGCTTGTTGTATAAAACCAAATGCAGCAATTACAACTAGCATAATAGCAAACAGTACTAAAGCTAACCCGGCTAGGTTTTTTTGTCGTTCACGTCTCTTTTCATCTACCGTATTAATCATGATTTGCCTCCCGAGCATTTCACAGTCTTTAAAATTTTAAATTATTCTTTCAAATTGAATATCCGCCATTAAGCAACTAAACAACGCAACAAAATGAACCAGGGAAAGTAAAAACAAGCGCATATCGTACTGGCGACTTGAATTCAAAAACTGGAACGATTTGATGACAAACACTGAACCCAATATCACACTTATTACAAAGTACCATCCTCCAGTTAAACCAAAAAAATAAGGTAATGTTGAAACCGGCAAGAGCAATAATGAATACAAGGCAATCCTCACCTTTGTTGCATCCACACCATGAACGACTGGAATAACCGGTACTCCCGCACGGGCATAATCGTCTTTATATTTTAAGGCCAAGCTTAATGCATGAGGCTGTTGCCACACGGCCATAATCAGAAACATTAAAAATGCAACAGTATCAACCTGACCAGTGACTGCAGCATAACCAACGACCGGTGGCAAAGCCCCGGCGATTCCTCCTAATTGGTTTGCCCAGGGAGTGCGTCGTTTTGCGATCATGGTGTAGATAACAACATAACCGATAACGGCCCCTGCTGTGACAAAAGCTGTCATTGGATTTACTAAATACGCCATCAAAGCGATGGGGAAAGTTGATAAGCTTAAAGCTATTGGTAGCACAATATGCGCAGACATCTCACCATTAGCAATCGCTCTTGATTGAGTTCTTTTCATCTTTCGATCAATATCTCGATCATAAAGATTATTCAACATGCAGGCTCCGGCCGTTGCAAATGCCAAACAAAAAAGTGTCCAGCCAATAGCGCTCCAATCAGAAAGAACACCTCCGCTCGCTACATAGCTACCTGTTAAAGCGGCGACAAGTGTTAAAGCGACAATGTTTGGTTTGGTTGTTGAGTAAAGAACTTTTGCAGTGTGGAGTGAAGGTGAAGCAATTTGTGTCACACCTAATGCTTTTGTGTTATGTGTTTGCATACAGTTACTCCATTTTAAAAAAGTGGGTCAGCAGGACTCTGGGTTCTGGGAGGGGGTATTATCCTGCCGGCCCTTTCAAATCGTTAATCTTATTTTTCACGGCTATGCGCCGGAGAATAGTATTTTTTTAGTAATGAAATCTCTTGAACAATGTAAAACTCACTAATCTTTATTCTTACGTCTTGTATCTTTATTAATTTCTTGTTTAAAAAAGACTGGCCGCTACCATGGTTAAGGGAGGCGGAATAACGACCAGCCGACAGTTAAACGCTAACCTTTATTGTAAGCATAAGGACTCCATCCTTCAGGCATCACTGGTGGCTCTTTGAAATTTCCAGGACCAGGGATAACTTCGGTATGGGTAAACTCAAGTGATTGAGAATTCCATGGGTTTGCTTCTGCTTTTTTACCAGCAACAATACAATGAATCCATGAGACAAGCATTATCAATATGCCGACAGCTGTAACATAGGTACCGATTGTTGACATGCTTTGCACGCTTTCAAATTGAGGGAACATCGCATAATCATAGTACCTACGAGGCATACCTTCGAGCCCAATCATGTAAAGCGGTAACATTGTAATGTTCATACCCACAAAGAATAACCACGCTGATATTTTACCCATCGCTTCGTTATACATTCTGCCTGTCATCTTAGGTAGGTAGTAATAAATTCCACCAAAGATCGACATAGCGCCGGACATCGCCATTACATAATGGAAGTGACTCATAATCGCATAACTATCCGATAGACCATAATCGATTGCAGCTAAGGCATTAGGAATACCGGTTAATCCACCAATGAGTATCATAAAGATTACACCAATTACCCAATGCATTGGAGTGCGGTATTCGATACTACCTTTGTACAGCGTCCCTACAAGACTCATCACCATTAACCCAAACGGTACTGAGATTAATAATGTTGTGAAGGATTGCAGTTGTCTTAACCAGTTCGGCATGCCAGCAACGAAGATGTGATGAACCCATACATCTGCGCCAATCGGAATGAATGCTAAAATTGCCCAAACTAAAACCGTGTAGTTAAATATTTTATTTCTGGCAAATGTTGCCACAATCTCGAAACACACACCAAGGAATGGAAGCAAAATGACATATACCGCAGGATGTGAATAGAACCAGAACAAGTTTTGATAAAGTAGTGCATCACCACCTTGGTCTGGATTATAGAAACCGAATCCTAAATACTTATCCAATGAGAGTAATAATACGCTCGCAGCGAGTACAGGAACGAACATTAACTGAATGATATTCGCTGAAAATACACACCAGGTAAGAATATTCATCTGGAACCAACCCATACCTTTGGCTCTCATGAACGCAACAGTACAAGCAAGATTCACCGCACCAAATACTGAAGACATTCCCAGCACTACCACAATCATCGTATAGAGTGCCGTGTTACCTGCCATGGCTGATTCCGAATAGGGAGGATACCCTGTCCACATACCGTTAAATGAATCTGGAATAACCAAATTACTTAACGCCAGGAGTACACCGCTCCAGAAGAGCCAAACACTGAGAGCATTTACGCGAGGAAATGCCATATCTTTCGCACCGATCATGATAGGAACAGCCCAGTTGGCAAAAAATCCTAATAGCGCTGGAATCTGAAACCCAAGAATCATTACCGCGCCATGCATGGTTAGCCATGTGTTATAGACCGTAGGATCTTCAGTAAGGGTAGGACCGATCGAGCCTAATTCAATACGCATGAGTGTTGCCATTATTCCTGCAACAGCAAATGCCGCAATTGATCCAACTAAATACCATATTCCGAGAATTTTGTGGTCTAGACTAAAAACCCACTCTCTGACTGTTTTTGGTTGTCCCATTAGCTATTACCTCCTTCTGGGTTGGAAGACGGCTCGACAACAGTGCTAACCGTTGCAATTTCTTCACTCTTTTCTTTTTCTAAACTCGCCTGTTGGCCCGCTAGCCAGGTATCAAATTCCTCTTTAGGTAGTACTTTAACAACGCCATACATTCCAGAGTGCAACATGCCACAATATTCACGGCAAGTGACAACCGATTCACCTAGTTCATCAGGCATGAACCATTGATAGGTAATACGCCCTGGCATGACATCTTCTGTCACACGATACTTGTTGAGATAATGAGAATGCACTACATCCGTACTTGTCATCCTCAACAAGACTGGCTGTCCAATAGGAACAATCAGCTCATTGTTTGTTGTTACACCATTAGGATATTCGTAAGTCCAACTCCAAAGTGATCCTGTTGTTCTGATTTCATAAGCGTTTTCTGGCACGTTACGATAGTTATCATGAAGATCCCAGGCTTTCGCAAATAAAAATATATCATCTGCAACAAACAATGCTGACGGGATAAGTAACCAGCCAAGCTTTGCTTGCATACTGAGCTTTGGCCCTTTACCCACGTCATCTTTTGATTTTCGACGATAGGCAATCAAAAAATAGATTGCAACGATCGAAAATATAACACCAATGACAGTAAGATCGACAAACACCTCATGTAGCACTTCATCGTAATGAGCGTGCGGTGTCAGATCGAACTCTCTTGTTTGCCGTGGGACATCATCTGCGAAAGACAACCCTGGCAGCAACGGTATTATGGCAAATGAACCAAGCGCCGTAGCTAGTCGCTTTGTTATTTTCATGTTCTCACTCTCCGTTTCATTATTATTGATCCACTCGATAATAGAATTATTCCCATAACTAATGCTGCAAGAGCAACAAAGATTGGATAATTCAGAGTGTATTTACCATCTTCGTAGTTGTAGCTGTAACAAGCGCCAACAACAAAATTTATAATATTCGAGGGCGACAATTCGCTCCCCAATGCTTTAGTGATAGAAAATTCCAAATCTTCAGCGGTGGTTGAAGCGGCATATAGGAATCGAGTTACCCGTCCATTTGGTGCAACCACAATGTAAATACTTGGATGCAAAAATATTCGATCTCTGGGTTCCCAAAAAAATTTATATCCCACAGAGTCTGTTAACTGTTTAATGGTCTCGGGATTTTTAAACGTCGCCATGATCCAGCCATCGGGTAGTTCCGAGGCAAACCCCGTGTGCTGTTTAAATTCCGTCAAAGTCTGAGGATTATCATGTACATCAAATGATGCTGTTAACACATTATAATCATCTCCAATATTCCAGTTATCCACCTCTTTAAGTTTACGATTCAGCGATTTATTAATTGCCGGGCAAGAACCATCACACCGGTAGTATGAAAGCACCAGTATCAACGGTTTTGATAGCATGTCACCGAGTGTAAACTCTTCACCCTTATCATTATTAAAAACAATACTTTTATCTAATGAAACGCCCAAATATTTCTCTTCATCAATATTAACGATCTTGGGATCAGCATGAGAACTGGGAACTTTTCCATAAGTGGCAAAAGCATTGACAGACATGATTGAAACAATAATTCCCGTTAGACCAACTAACCAACGTTTTCTCTGTTTCGCTTTATTAATGATTATTTTTTTCAAAACATGCCCCCTTTAAAATTGACTAGCAATGACTAGAATTAGAATCAGTTACCAGTAGAAGACTTGAAGCAGAACCCACACACTCAATACATTAACGAAATGTACGTACATAGACATGGATCGTGCATATGAGGGACTTAGTCTACCTTTTAGCGCAGGCGGTAACGCTAATAACAAGATCAGTAAACCAAATACGATATGAGCAAAGTGAATTCCAGTCATCCCATACAATGCTGTCGAATATGCATTGGTGCTGATGATGAATCCCTGGTCTGCTAACTCACCCCAGCTCATAAAAGTAAGAATTGCAAAAACTACCCAAATAACAATTGTTGCAATTGTCATTGAAGTAAAACCACTCGCATCATTCTGCAATTGTTTTTTACGTGCTATACCAACGGTTATACTTGATACGAGTAATAATATTGTGGCAAATAAAGGTGCTGCAATTTCTGGTGTGCCTTCTGGTGGCCACACGGGAGCTTGTGCTCGCATTGCCCAGTAAGCAACAAGAATTCCTGCCACTGTCATTATTTCTGTTCCAATGAACATCAACATGGCAGAAGGACTCCAACCTTCATCTTTGATCACACCAACGGTTGCACCTGCCCACCCAATTCCTCCTGCCAAAAGTAATAGAATACCAAGTGTGAGTGCAACAATTGCAAAAAGACCCTGGTTGTAAACAAACTGAAACATAAATGCCCAGGGCAGAAAAAAACCTGCACCAAAACCCACCAGAAGCGGATAAGGCTCTGCGTGCCAATGTTGTTCAGAAGCATGTTCACTCATAAATAACTCCCTTCGTAAACGGTTAAAAATATTTTTGTATACCAAATTTTTTATTGCTGAAAAAAATAGAGAAAACTTATTTCATCGTTTATCTGAAATTAAATTTTCAGAAGAAATTCTCTTTATTTTTTATTTGCAATACGGTCATTGCACAAACAACGCCAATATTTATAAAAATAATTTCACCATGCTTTACAGTTAGTTAGATATTCATTACTAATCACTTCATCATAAATTAATGAACAGAACGTTCTATGGGAATTTTTATGTAGTCGATTTTGTTTCAACACTTTTCAATATTTTTAAGAAACATCATTCTTCATCATTCGTTGAATAACATTCATATCAATAAATCAAAAATATTTTAATTTTTGAAAACAAAGAATACTTGTTATAAATAATTATTGCGTTTATGCTGTGCTTCGAATCCACTTTATTTATCAGCTTAGAGAGATAATAAAATGAATACTCAAACCGAGTTTTTATCCAATAATAAAAAAGAGTCTTCTAAAAAAAGAATGGGGTGGGATAAAAGAATTAATTTATTACTCGCTGGGATTATTCTCGCATCAGGTGTAAAATTGGCGGTAGATATTTTAGTTCCTGCACCTATCCCCCCTGACGGATATCCCAGCATTGGTGGAGAATTTACACTTCAAAGCATTGATGGGCCAGTAACCGAAGATATATTACTTGGCAAAGTATCTATCATGTTTTTTGGTTACACTCACTGCCCTGATATTTGCCCAACCACACTAAGAAAAATATCCGCCGCATTTAGAATGCTCACTGAAACGAAGGACGCCCCCAAAACACAAGGTCTTTTTATTACGATCGATCCAGAGCGAGATTCAGTAGAATATATTACAGAGTACACTTCCTATTTTCATAAAAATTTAATCGGCCTTTCTGGTAGCGAAACTCAAATACATAATATTTCAGAACAATATAAATTTGGATACCAAAAAGATGCGATAGCTGATGATGGTGAATATTCAATGTCTCATTCATCTTATATCTACATCATTAGGCCTGACGGAAAAATAGGAAAGATGTTTAGCCATTCAAGCACACCAAAGGAAATTGTTGAAGAAGTCCAGAAGTGGATTCCATGGACATAACAATCACAGCAGATATTAAATCGCAATTCAAATAATTATTAGATGACAACATTATGATGCGCTCCATTATTTTATCCCTAACACTAATCGTAGGAAATCTCAACGCAGAATGTATTTCTGATAACTCTCGTTATAAAGATATCGGCAACGGAACAGTATTGGATAAAAAAACAAACCTAACCTGGATGAAATGCGCATTTGGAATGACGTGGGAGAATTCAATGTGTGTGGGGCAAAGCAAACGAATGGAATGGCGTAAAGCAATTCTCGTCGCTAATTATTTTAATAATTATGAAGGTTTTGCAGGCTACAAAAATTGGCGTTTACCAACGCAGAAAGAACTAGAAAGCATTGTTGAGAAAAGTTGCTTTCAACCTGCAATCAATCAATCTAAATTTCCACGCACGGTTTCTACCGGGTTTTGGACCATAACTGAAGACTCAACATCAAAATATCATGCAATGCTGGTATTTTTCCTACACGGGGAAACCTATTTGAGCAATAAGCAAACTGAATGGTTTGTGCGATTGGTCAGGGACTAATTTTCTGCAAAAATTCTGAAATCATTACCCATATTAACATTTCCATTTCTGTAGATGTCAACAACTCTCGGCATTGGTTTTCGTGCTGAATATTTGAAACGTTTCAAATAAGTTTGATCTATACTGACTAAGTATCGGCCAGGCTTAATGCTTGAAAAAAGATAAAACCCATCATAAGCACTGACAACCGATTCAAGATCTCGTGTTTTGATGTTAGTTAATGTTATTGGAATACCACCAGCAGGTTGTTTTGTTCCATTGGCATTTTCAATATAGACTACACCTTCCACCTCACCCGATGTAACAAGCGGTACATTAAACGTTTCAACTACTCCAGGTCGTGGAACAAATGAATAGCCATTGTCAATTTGTATAAGAAAAGGATCCTCTAAACTACTCACATCTAACGCTACATCGGTTCTCCTATCTGTAGGTAAACCTGGGAAAAACACAATCCCTGCATCATTTGATTTACCATGCCTTTTTGCTTGTTCAGCCAGTATTTTTGCCCCTTCTATCACCGGGTCGGTTGCATCAAGCCTACCATTAAAATTATCATCTCGATATACACGAGCTGAAACACCGCCAGTTCTCGCTATTCTCTCCGAACCCAAACTAAAACTGGAAGTCTTGTTGTCATATCCTACACTGAAATTAATGCCCATATGAGCGGTATAAGCACCATTGTTTCTGCGTGTAAAATTCGAGATTACTGAAAACTTTTTGGTCCGCCAATTTAATGAAATAGCGTGAGACGTATTCTTGCTTATCGGTACGTAACTATAGGTGTATTGTGATCTTATTCTTGGGAAAGGACGCCAAGAAATATTCCCAGTTAAACGTGTTATCTGTTTTAACTTAATATCTTTAGAAGGCTCTAATAAATAGCTTGTTCCACCTCGGAAATTAACACCAAACATTGATTTACTCAAACTTGCTATACCGTTAACTGCATGTACGACGGGTGAATCTATTGCCTTGGTTTTGGTATAGTTCACATTATTGCTAATTGAGAATCTAAGAATATTGGCAGAAAAATTTGCCGTATATTTGTCGACAACACTGACATCCTTAGATATCGATCGACTTGCTGACACGCCATAATTTGCACGCAGAAAACGGGTTGTTAATAGAGGACCAGAGAGATCTACATTCTGTACAGTTTGATGGGTTTTTATTGCATCTGTAGACTCTGTGACAAAATCCGCGGTGCTAATAGAATTACTGTAAGTCAAAGCTTGCTGCCAAAAAGACCGTGATAAGCTATAGTAAGTAGAAGCACCTCCATTTAAATCCAGAATAAAATCCGCAAATAATAATGTATCAAAAAACATAATTCTAGTAGATGGTTTTATGAAATTATGGGTTGTGCCATCGGAGAAGGTATAACGTGAATAGGTACCTTTAAAAGAAACATATTCATTTACATCCTTAATAAGGTTTAGATTAAAGCGCCTGGTTTCTTCTTCGCGACTAGAAAAATCATCGCGAAACTCAAATAGCCGAGAATGTTGATGAGACAAGGAAACGTCATAAAGCACTTTTCTAACATCCAATCCGCTTTGGTTTAAATTGATCTCTTCCGTTTTCTCATAGCGTTGACCCTGAGGACCATAAAAAACGAGCTTAAAAATATTTTTTCCAGCCAATATATCTTGGTTAAAAAATTCATACCTCCCATTCTCTTCTACGGACTGTATGCCAAGATATATATTGTTCCTATAAAGCTCTACGTCCCATCCTGGCTGCGCATCACCATAAAAATCTGTTTTCTGCTGACGAAGGATTCTGCCATACGGTCTGTTGCTGATCCTAACACCAACTTCATTCCCGGCTTGCCCCACTCCTCCTCCAATGTTGGGATTAATGTCTCCAAATGAGAAATGGGTTGCTTTTAGTGGGCCAAGCAACTTATTAGACAAAGAGTCTCTTGACAACTTCATTCGGAAAAATTTTAACTGGTCATCTCTATCTCCTTGTACATAATAAGTACTAGTCATGTATGCGAGATCTCCCGCACCGAGTATCGAATAACTCAAGGTATCATTTTTAGCACTATTAGTTGTATAACGCGTTTGCGCATCAATAAAGGGAGTCGTCCAAAGTTTATAGGGTGTGCGCTTTAGAGGTAATTTTGCAGCCAAATTTCGATTTCTAGCTTTTTTACGTGCCTGTCGCCTTAACTTTTCTTGAATCGGAAGTGGAGTAGTTGGAAATATCCGTAGAAGCATATTGTTAGTTTCTATTTTATATTCAATTTCAAATATATTGAAAATGGCTTTTGCATCAATATATATGTCATCATCTTCATAGATAAAACTATCTTTATTAATCATGTAAGTCGAATTATTCGCGTCTATTTCTACACTCCCTGAGCTGTTGTTCGGTTCCTCCATATTAAATGTCAGGTCATCTTTTATAAACCAACCATCTGCCGTTTTTTCTTTCATATCTACATGAATAAGAAAGCCAAGAACTTCAAACAAATTTTGCATACCAATATAGATGGTTTTATCTCGTTGAATACCAAATACATCACCAAGGATAAGTCGGTTCACCTTTATTTGTAATATTAGCTCCACTTTTTCATTAGTTATTGCACTATTATCAATACCTGTATTATTAGGATTATTGGCATTTGTAAGTGATGTTTCAGCAAGCACACTATTTGAAGTACACACGAGAACTGAGAAAAGTAATAGGAATAAACTCAGCATTATAGCAGGCATTGATACTAATCACGTTGCTCTAGTTTGAAATCACGCGAATTTATGCGAGTCTCCATGATATCGAATTCTTTCCCTTCAAATTCTTTTCTACCGATATATTCAACCTTTATTTGACCATTAGTTGGATTAAAATCCTTTAAACCTGCATGATACTGAATTACATTATTTTCAGGATATAGTGCTACATTATTCAATATACCAACTTGCTTATAGTTCTGATTGAGCCTAGATTTCCAGTGCACTTTCAACGTACCATACGCTGTATGTGGCCCACTTCTTTGAACAGCTATTCTTGCACCATAAAAAGCTTTACCATTTTCTATCGTCTTGGTTATTTCAACCCGGTTAATTTTTGCCTGCGCTTGCAATTTTCCTTGGCGAACAATAACCGGAATGGCAAACCCTAAGAGCAAATTGATTTTTATGTGCGCCCCACTACCGCTTTGTATGTTTTCATTCTCTTGAGGTAAAGCCTGAAATAGCAAATGAGACCGATATTCGCCGTGCGTTAAACCTTGTTTCCTTCTTAGCGCAATACGTACAGTTTGTTTTTCGCCGGGAGCAAGCGTTACTTGACGGGGACTGAATCTCAACATAGGTGCTGCGCTTGGCACATCATTGCTATCACTCGGCAAGTCAATATAGTCACCATTAATCGTTTGTTTCTTTTGCACCCAATGCAGGCGATACGTGGTTGTCTTATTAGATGTGTTAATGAGACTTACCGATGCAGAACGATCTCTTTCTCCAAATACTACACGTTGAGGTGCTAACATCAGATTCGCCGAAACTGAACTAATCAGTAATTGAAGGAGAATAAATAAGCAAATTAAACTGGACATGCGTTTCATTGCCATCACAAAACTTACCTCTTAATTTATAGTTCACAGATAAAGAAATATTGAAAATGCGAATATCGTGCCTTTGGTATAACAGAGCTAAATAGTGTTGAATAAATGATGGGAGAAGTAGAACGATCGTCCGATTCACGAAACTAAGGAGTGAGAATTAAATAACTCACGCATCTTTAGCGAATTACTTAATTTTCATTCCTAATACGAAATATTGATATTCATCGTTGTAACATAAAAACTATTTTCGTAGATTCCAGAGCCAGAAGTGCTCAGTGTAGCGCCGACATATAACGTAAATTCACCATTTACGTCGCTCGTGACAGAAGGAAGATAATCAAAATTTGAGATAGTAAAATTTTCGTTTGAAGGGCCAGCGGAGGGGGAAGTCACAACACCGGAAGGGCTGGTAACGCTAATTGAGAGAAGAGTACTGACAGGAAAACCCGATACATAATATTCAGCAGGCGTGCCAGGAACGATAATAATAATTTCCGGGTCGTTGATAATTTGACCTGTATAACGAATTCTCAGTGTATGAGCCGCACTATTATCTTTAATCGCAATTGTGCCAAAATCTAATACGGCTTGTTCAATGATTGCTTCTGAATGTGCAGTTGACAATAACGTTAGTGGAAGCATGCAAATAAATGCAATATGGCGAAAAGCCTGCTTTTTAACATACAGGCAGGATTTCAATGGTATAGGTGGTAAGCTTTTGCTCATAGCGAGCAAAAGCTTAATGCTTTTTTTTATTTTCAATAATCATACATCTAGATTTTAGTAGCTTACCGTGACAGCATAAGTACCTGTATAAGTAGCATCATCGTATGCTGTTAATACAGCGGCAGAGGTCATGCCTGTATCTACCGTTTGAATTGTTCCACCGACATTAAATTCCATAGCACCAGTTGCATCAGTATCCTGAGTAAAGGTATTGCCAGAGCCGTTTAATGTCATGTAAACACCAGTTGTAAGAAAAGTAAACTCATGTGCAGATGTTCCTGATGGATCTGATAGATCTACAGGGGCACTTAGTGTTAGTGTTAACACCGTATTAGGTGCAGCTCCACTCACTGCAAAAGAGCCTGGATTTCCTTCAGTGATTACGACAATGTTCGCTTGAGTATTATTGCCTACCGGCCAAGTTACCGAAGAACCTGTCCCATCTGCAGGCATAGTGAGCAATGCTACGTTTGTGTTGGTAGCGTCATCAGCAAACGCTGCAATTGTTCCAAAATCAAGCGCCGCTGTTTCTGCCATTGTTATGGTAGATAACACAGTCACTTGTGCGTTTCCTGTTTCTGTACCAGCATTTGCCGATCCAACAGCTAAAGCAACTGCAGCTGTAGACAGACCAATTGCTCGAAATATTTTGTTTCTCATCATCATAATATTTATCTCCAACACACAGCTTGTAATTTACTAAGCTGAAATTGTTTTCTTCAGCGGATATATTCCAATACATTCAAATATTCACCGCTCCCGTGCAAAAATTTGCGGTTGGTGCAACACAATACTTTACTTTTTTTTGAATTATTTTTAGTGAATTTTTTCGAGATTCACGTAAGCATATGATAATATTAAACATACTGAAATATAATATTCTAACCTATTGTCTCATCTATCCGTTATTTATACTGCTCTTAAACACAATATTCGTGACAGCACACTTTCAAGTTCTAGCTATTGCTCAGCATATTATTCATAAAATATAACTTTCATATTCAATTTTGATTCCAACTTTTAGTCGGCATACAAGGTGCATTCTACTGAAATAAACAATCATCAAGAGAGTGTAGTTCAGCAAGAGATCGAAGCAACTAAAACTCATTAAAGCTAGAGGGCAATACATCATTCTGCTCTACGATTGACAGTTTAATCTCTTTATAAACACATTACTTAAATACGGAATAATTAAACAGGTAACTGCATGTTAAAGTATAAGCTAATCGGTTTAACAGTATTTTCATCGCTCATCATGGCTGGTAAAGGTATTGCCGTTGATGAATCGGTCACTATCACTGCAACTGTTCCGGCTTGGGCAGTGATAGAACCCAGCACAAGTGCGGCAAGAATTGTCCTAGACGGCAGGCTTGGTGCGGCAGAATTTAACGAAACACTTTTAACACTTAATCTCTCACATAACTCCTCAATTGGATATGTGATCCAATTAAAATCATCAAACAATGGTAAGTTGATTGGTACGCGCGACCCATCGAGATCGATCCCTTACAAAATTAGCTATGATTCAAAATCCCCTGTTTCATTGACCTACACACCGCAAGACATTGGAGGAGCAACAACATCTGTCACAGGTGCAGCAACCACCCCAGTAACAAAAAGTGTGGATATTATTATCGACAATAGAGATGCAAATCGCGCCACTCAACAGGACTATGAAGACACCATAATTTTCACTTTAACAGGCATCTAAAGTGTTTGTTTGGTTGCTTTTTAAACTCTCCCGTTAGATTTAAAACAAGGATTGTAAGATGTACACACGTTCAGCATTCTATCTCCAAATTATTCTTGTGTTTTTTTTATTCTCTCCTTTTGTTTCATACGCATTAAACGTAGTACCTTTTTCTGGTGAATTAGATCTAAATAAACAATCTAGTTACAAATTCCATGTTTCTAACCCTAAACAACGAGAGTCAGCCGTTAAGATTTCTGTTCAACAATGGGAGTTTGATGAAAATGGTGTGGAAACTAGAAAACCGAGTAATGATCTAATTGTATTCCCAAAGAGAATGTTACTTGAGCCAAAGGGTGAGCGAAGTGTCCGTGTTTCATTTAGACCAAAAAATGTACCGCTACAGGAAAAAGCATATCGTATTATCGTTGAGGAAGTTCCAATAAGAGACAAGCAACGATTAAGACATTCAAAAGGATCTTTAATAACTGTTTTGACCCGTTACGTTACAGCATTCTACGTAAAACCACATAACGCATTATCCAATATAAAAGTGTTAGAAAGTAATTTGTTAGACAATGGTTTCTCCCTAAGAATAAGAAATGAGGGAAATGCTCATACACATTTTATACAACCTTCCTTGACGATCCATCAAGCAGATAAAAAATTGATCATTAATGAATTAGATTTACTCGATTCATTTGCAAGCACTAATATCTTTGCACTAGGCTTGAGAAGTTATCATTGGGAGATCCCCGAGAATTTTAGAGATACGCTAGATTTTAGCCAGCCATACAAGGTTCTTCTAGATTGGACTTGCGAGAACTGCACAAGTCAAAAAGATCAAATTAGTTTTATTGTTGACTAATCTCTATTCGTACTCTCATGTATTACGTTATACTTTTAACTGCTATTATATCAATGCTATTCAGCAATGTTGAGGCGTATGAAACCAAGCCTTCATCAAATCTCAAATCATTACCTAAGCTTAAGTCACTACCAAAACTCAAGTCCCTATCACCACTAAAACCGTTACCAAAGCTTCGAGCATTGCCAAAATTAAAACCGTTACCCACTTTAAATCCTATTGTTAGGAAGAAACTACCGGCACTAGGAAAACCAAGAATAATGAATGAGATTGACGATGAGATAGAACTTGACACCGAAATAGGTACTATCACTGAGAATATTTTTGAACCGCAGTGGAGTTCATCTTCCCCAGATACTGAAAAGGAAGAAGACAATCGTTTATTGCATGAGGGGACAGCCACCTTACGCGTCAATACAATATTTCAAGGAGATATTCGTATTATTAGCAATAATAGCATGACCACATTGTTCCTTGATAAATTTACACTACTCACACATCTAAGCAAAGAACTAATGTTCGATATTTTTCAACAGATAAACAGACATTTTAGTCAAAGAATATGGATTGAGAAAAAAGAATTAGTTAATCTGGGATTCAATATAGATGTAGACATTAAGGAACTAACAATTGATCTTTCTACCCCGGCACATTATCGTAAGGTAAAAGTTGCACAGCTTGGAGGAAATGTAGTTGGTGGACGAACGATAGATGTTACTCCTTCAAAAAAATCTGCCTATGTGACCCCTTATTGGTCTCGTACATGGCGAAACAGAGAGTCAATTAGTAATTATGTTGATCTAGATGGGGTTATAAACTATAACGGCTGGGTGTTAGAAAGCAATACCTCCTATGACTTTCTCCTAAGCAAACACAGACGAAAAAAAACGCGCCTTGTGCGAGATTATTCTCATCAAGTAACAAGGGTAAACGTTGGAGATGTAGAATACAAAACCATCGGTTTAATGGGTAAGAAAAATTTAGGTGGTTACAGCATTAGTCGGGAGTTTTCACTGCAACCCAATTTGCTTGTTAATCCAATTAGTCATCAACGCATTTTTCTCGAAAACGATTCTACCGTACGAATATTTGTGAACGATATTCCACGGCAAACATTTTCACTCACCGCTGGTTATTATGATTTACGAGATTTCCCCTTTATTGACGGGATTAACTTTGTCAAAATTGAAATTACCGATATTAGCGGAAGAGTTACTGTCCATGAATATACTGGCTTTGATAATAAAAAGGTTCTCGTACCTGGCATAACCGATTATTCGTTCAGTGCAGGTATTGAACGTTTAGAATATACAAATTCATCAACAGAGTATGATATTGGTGAGTTTGCATTCAGTGGCTACGCTCGACACGGCATAAATAAAAACTACACACTCGGTATATTAGGGGAAGGGGAAAATAAATTCCTTTCAATAGGCCCCTACGGTGTGGCCACTGGCTTACTCGGTACAATCGAAGCTAGTGGGATGGTTAGTGCTCGATTGAGAAACAGCGGGGTAGCAACGGGAGCTGGTATCACATTGAGCCACTTTTTCGCCACATCCAATTATTCGTTTACAAATACATTTTATACAAAAACCGAAGATTACTCATATTTGGGTCAAACCGAAAATTCAATTCAGCAAAAATATTATTACACATCAACACTAAGTCTACCTGTTCCATTGTTAAAACGTTGGCGACAAAGCTATAGTTTCCGCTACGAAAATAGATGGAACACCATAAATCAGGCAAGAGCGTCAGCAAAACTAAGTGGTCGTATCTCCAAGAATTACACACTCAACGTCGATGTATTTCATTCCATTAATGAAAATATCATTGGTAAAGATACAGGCTTAAACCTTTCGATTCGCTGGTATCCGCAAAAAAGAATTTCAGTATCCAGTTCATTTAACAATCAATTTAATGCAAAGCAAATAGATATTTCACGAGCTCATACTGGGGATCGAGGAATTGCATTAAATGCTTCGATGACAGACGATGACAATTCAAGTCGCATAAACGGAGGTGCAAACTGGAAAGAGCAATATTTTGATGCTCGTTACAACGCCAGCATCACGCAAGACAAATTAGCGGGCGAAAAAATTATTCAGGATGAACGACGATATGAAAACTTCTCCCTAAGTAACTCATTTGCTATAGCTAACGGTGTATTTGCCATGGGTCCTCCGATAAAAAATGGGTCTTTTGTTATTTTCAAAGCAGGTAAAGGTTTATCTGAAGGACGAATTTCTATCTCTAAAAATAGTAATGATGAAGATAGGGATTCTCTCCCATTTCTTGAAGGTATAGGTTCGACGGTGTTATTTACAAATATAAATCAATACGGTGAAAGTACTGCCCATTTACTCCCATATGCTGATGATACTTATATCGGGTTGGATAAACGAAAATATCGAATATTTAGTCAATATCGAAGTGGCTCTCTCATTCGTATCAATAAGGAATTAAATATCTTTGCGAGTGGAGTTATTACCAATAATAGATGGCAAAACTTAGAATTCATCAAAGGAACATTTCATCATCTCGGTAATGGAAGCAAAACTCGATTTTTTACTGATGAAGAAGGTTACTTTGAAATAGAAAATATTCAACCGGGCAAATATCGAATCATATTGGATAATGGACAAGGTGCCGGTGATGCTGAAGTAGCAGAAGCGGAGAATAATTTCTATGATTTTGGAATTATAAGCCTAAGTGAAACACCATAGATTGAGGATGTATCATTGAAAATATTAAAAGTACTATTTTACTCTGTTCTATTGCTATCACTAGAGCAGGTAACTGCTGCTGTTAGTGTGTCCGTCACGCCGGGAGCTCAGCTTTTCATTACACCAGGTGTAGATATTTCACGAGAAATTGTTGCAACAATGACGTTAAACGCAGATCAACCTTATAATGTATCGATAAGTGATAACAATGGTGGAGCGTTGAAAAATGGAGAATTAACTATTCCTTTTCGTATAAGCTACAACAATAATTCAGAAATTACACCATCAATTATCCCAACAATTGTTGAAACAGGAAGTTTAATAACTGATGGAGAGGCAACGGTTGCTGTTTCAATATTTGGTTCAGATACTGCAACTTCAGCAGCAGGTAATTACACCACTACCCTAACACTTACCATCACTGGCTTATAAATCAACCAATCAAAAAACAATGGAATATAGTTTGCATATTTCATTACACCAATGACAAACCTATATTAATTTTAAAGCAGTTTCTAAATTATTCGTCGGTAGCTAAATTATGAACATAATAGAAGAAATAAAATTGCAAAAAAAGTATCCTCATAAAATATTCTCATTGATTATCATTCTGACAATTTTACCACTGTCGATAGGCTGTACAAATAAATTTGTTACCGTTAAAGGAGAACCACTCAAAGACGGAAAACTCGAAACAACAGCAGTTAAGGATTGGGATAAACCATCGCATATGAGAGAGCTCAACAATTCAAGTGTTGATGTCGTTGATCTTGGCTTGAATAAAGTCAGTAGCAGTAAAGATCCAAGAGTCATTACTAATAAAAATGATAACTGCCCCGCAGGCTCTAAACCATTTCTCTCAACTGTTGAAGGTCAAAAGATTGCTAAACAAACGTTTCGAGCATCTGGTTATGGCGCACCACCTGCTAGAATTGCCAGTCCTATGCAAAAGCGTTTGCTCGCAATTCGAGCAGCTAAGATGGATGCAATTCGCACCTTAAGTGAAAGAGTTTCTGGTATGCAAATATGGGGTGGATCTACCTTATCCGATCTAGCACTACATGGGGATAGAGTCCATGTCTATCTAGATTCATTCATCCAAGGGGCCAAAGTGATATCCACTAATCATCTAGAGGATGGTAGCTATGAAACAACAATGGGAATTAATTTTAATTCAAACATAGTAAACAAACTTAAACTAAACCGATGTATTCCGGATGAAAATCCGATGAAAATTCAATACAACGATTTACCATTAGCTTCTGTTTCGCCGTAATTAAGATAGAGCATCTCAAAAAAAGGAGTCAATAATTAAAGTAATTAAAGGGGTCAGTACCCTTTAATTGACGCTTGCCAACACAGAAAGACTAGAAAGCACTACAGAGAAAAGTTATTTTCATCCCGCAGTTAATCAATCTAAATTTCCACACACGGTATCAATCCTAAGTTCAGCTGTCTTCTGCATATTTTTAAGCCCCCTATTGCTGCGGTGCGTATAAACTATATTTGACTGGTCAGTCAAACATAATCTATCATTCCAAATATCCCAGTAAATTAATAAGTTATTTGTGAAGCACTCACCTGCAATAATGAAATAAAAACCACTAGAAACAGTAATGGATTTGATTCGGTAGAGTAATTATAGGTCGATAAGTGTTGATGACATCAGCAGCATGTCGGGAGTAAAAAAAGAGCTTTTACTGGGGCAGTTGCATAAAGACACAGACCTGGCGGCCAAAGCTTATGAGATTCACACTTTTATTATGATGCAAGTAATGATGGTACGCATTCAAAATGATTTAGTGATATTGAGGGATGATCTAAAATCTGGTTTGTTTCGTGACCTCAACTTACGAAGAGTCGGCAACTGAGTTATTGGTAAACTAAAAGTTGGGTGATGCTGTAATTATTCTTTAGTATATTTGTCTTAAACTTAAAATGATACGGGCGAATATGTCCACCATAAATTATGGGAGAAATAATAATGGCCGAGAGACCAAAACTCGCCACGATTTTAGGGTTAACTATTGTTATGATTGCAATTGGGGCGATAAGTACGCATCTCTTTTTGCCTATTGTTTATGCAGCAGAGGCCAAGACCAGCGTGGATGCGAAACCACCAAGAATGCCTGTCGATGTTGTGGTTATCAAAGAGCAACCCATACGCATTTGGAAAAACTACTCAGGGCGTTTAACCGCTGTCGATTTTGTAGAGATACGGCCTCAGACAACTGGTCTAATTACCGACGTGAAATTTGAAGACGGACAATTCGTAAACAAAGGTGATATTTTGTATGTCATCGACCCACGTCCTTTTAAAGCAGCGCTTGAGAAAGCAAAAGCAGAGCTGTTCACCGCTCGCAATCGCTCAGTTTTAGCAGACAAAGAATATGAAAGAACAAAAGATTTAATCAAAACAAAAATAATCTCCCAGCGGATTTATGATGAGCGTATCAGTGAAAAATTAGTCGCTGACTCAACAGTCAAAAGTGCCGAAGCACAACTATCGCAAGCAGAGATTAACCTGAGTTATGCCTATGTAAAAGCACCGGTTTCAGGCAAAGTCAGTCGTGCTGAGATAACAAAAGGTAATCTAGTCTCTGCAGGCTCGAATGCGCCACTGTTGACCACAATCGTATCCAGTAAAAATATCTACGCCGACTTTGAGGTTGATGAGAAAACGTATCTTCAATATATGCGTAGCGATTTGTCTAAAAAAAATGTCACGCCTAATACTCCCGTTGAACTCCGGTTGCAGAGCGATACATTGGTATATCAGGGCAAGATTCATGCGTTCGATAATAGGATCGATCCCGCGTCAGGCACGATTCGAGCGCGTGCTATTTTCGACAACCCAAAAGGTCAACTGCTACCTGGCATGTTTGCGCGTGTAAAACTTGGCAGTGCCAGTGAAGAAAATAAGATTTTAGTGAGTGAACGTGCGATTGGTACCAATCAGAATCGCAAATTTGTTTACGTCGTCAATAGTGAGAATAAAACCACGTATCGCGAAGTGCAGCTTGGTGACAGCATTGATGGAAATCGGATCGTACTCTCCGGCCTTGAGGTAGGAGATAAAGTCATTATTCGTGGATTGATGCGCATACGCCCACAAATGGAAGTCGAACCAAATGTGATAAATAGTACCGTTGAGGCACTTGCTAAGTCCTGATTTGTCTTTCATCTGATTTCTAAACCAGGGTGACATGTTGATGTCACCCTTTCCTAATTTTTTCTTCTTCAAACATTACGGGCAAGCGTTGCTTTCCCTGGGTAAACAGTCATGAATTTTTCAAGCCATTTCATCGATCGACCAATTCTTGCAGGTGTCACATCGCTGTTGATTTTCGTGGCTGGTTTTATCGCTATGTTCCAGTTACCTATTGCGGAATATCCTGAAGTTGCGCCGCCGTCCGTGATTGTTAGTGCCTCATTTCCTGGTGCAAATCCCTCAGTTATCGCAGAGACCGTTGCGACACCGCTCGAAGAGCAGATTAATGGTGTCGAGAATATGCTCTACATAAATTCATTAGCAGCAACAGATGGAAGATTAACGTTGACCGTCACCTTTGCAATTGGCACAGATCCCGATTTATCACAACAATTAGTCCAAAACCGTGTGTCGCAAGCACTGCCAAGATTGCCAGAAATTACCCGGCAATTAGGTGTCACTGTTACTAAAAGTTCACCGGATTTAACCATGGTAGTACATTTGCGTTCTCCGAATGAACGTTATGACATGCTCTATCTACGTAACTATGCGACCCTGCATGTGCAGGATCGATTAGCACAAATCCAGGGCGTTGGACAAGTCAGACTGTTTGGATCTGGAGACTATGCCATGCGCATCTGGCTCAACCCAGATAAAATTGCTGAGCGAGGTCTGACACCGGATGAAGTCGTATCCGCCATCCGTCAGCAGAATATCCAAGTTGCTGCGGGTGTGATTGGAGGACCACCTTACAACAACAATGTAGAACTACAACTGCCCATCAATGTGCAAGGGCGTCTACAGAGTGTGGAAGAATTCGAAGAAATTCTTATCAAACGGGATAGCAAAGGTGTAGTGACTCGACTGGTGGACGTGGCGCGTATTGAGCTGGATGCACAAAGTTATAGCTTGCGTTCATTGCTGAATAATAAACCCGCTGTCGCTGTCCCTATCTTCGCAGCACCTGGCGCTAACGCGTTAAATATCTCTGATAATGTGCGCAAAACCATGGAGGAATTGAAAGAGAATTTTCCGGAAGATGTTGACTATAGCATCGTCTACGACCCGACGATTTTTGTCCGCAGCTCAATTAAATCTGTCATTTTTACATTACTGGAAGCGGTAGCACTCGTCGTACTCGTTGTTATCATCTTCCTGCAAACCTGGCGAGCCTCAATCATTCCACTGCTTGCTGTACCAGTCTCGATTATTGGTACTTTTGCTTTCATGTACATGCTTGGATTTTCTATTAATGTATTGTCATTGTTCGGTCTAATATTAGCGGTAGGCATTGTCGTCGACGACGCGATTGTGGTGGTCGAAAATGTAGAACGGAATATTCGTGCAGGAAAAAGCCCACGCGATGCGACAGTGCAAGCAATGAAGGAAGTCACCGGTCCTATCATCGCAACCTCGTTAGTGATCGCTGGGGTATTCATTCCTATTGCTTTTATTAGTGGTTTATCAGGCATGTTTTACCAACAATTTGCCTTGACCATTGTTATCGCAACCTTTATTTCCACTCTGAATTCATTGACGCTCAGCCCAGCTTTATGTGCATTATTACTAAAAACACCTGACGCTCCTAAGGATCGATTAACGAAGATAATGCAGTTTCTATTTGGCTGGTTCTTCAATTTATTCAATAAAACATTCGACAAAAGCCGGAACGGTTATACAAAAAGTGTGACTGTTTTTACATCACGTAAATTAATCATGATGAGTATATTTGCTGTGCTTGTTGGATTTACTGTGTATAGCTTCAAACTCGTCCCACCGGGATTTATACCGGCACAGGATAAACAGTATTTAATCAGTTTCGCACAACTCCCATCGGGCGCAACACTGGAACGTACCGAAGATGTGATGCGTCAAATTGCGGATGCTGCAATGGCAGAAGAAGGTGTTGTCAGTGCAGTACAGTTTCCTGGTTTATCAGTCAACGGTTTTGTGAATTCTGCAAGCGCCGGCATTGTATTTGTCACCTTGGATGATTTCGAAAAACGAAAAGACCCTAGCCTCAGTGCGGGTGCAATTGCAGGACGATTACAACAAAAGTATGGTGCTATTGAAGAGGCCTTTGTTGCCATATTTCCGCCCCCGCCAGTGCGTGGTTTAGGGACCACCGGTGGTTTCAAGTTACAAATCGAAGATAGGACAGACCAGGGTAACAAAGTACTGGATGACGTCATGACACAAGTAAAACAGAAAGCCTATGCTGATCCAGCGCTGACCGGTATTTTCTCCAATTATAACGTCAACGTGCCACAGCTGTATGCCAATTTGGATCGCACTAAAGCAGTTCAACTTGGTATTCCTATCGATGAAGTATTCCGCACCCTGCAAATTTATCTGGGGTCTTTATACGTTAATGACTTTAACCAGTTTGGTCGCACCTACCAGGTTATTGCGCAGGCAGATAAAGAGTTCCGTTCAATACCACAGGATATCTTACGTTTGCAAACACGTAATATTGAAGGACAAATGGTACCATTGGGAACCGTCATAAACGTTGAAGAGGCATTCGGCCCTGAGGTCGCGATGCACTATAACACCTACCGTTCGGCGGACTTAAATGGCAATGCTGCTCCCGGATATTCTTCGGGACAAGCACAACAAGCAATTACCAAAATACTTGATGAAACACTCCCAGCGGGAATGGACTTTGAGTGGACAGAATTAACATATCAACAGATTCTGGCAGGTAACACAGCCATATATATTTTCCCACTATGTCTGTTCCTGGTTTTTCTTGTGCTGGCTGCACAATATGAAAGCCTCGCTTTACCATTAGCCGTTATTTTAATTGTGCCGATGAGCATCTTATCCGCAATTATTGGCGTCTATATCTGGGGTGGGGACAATAATATTTTCACCCAGATAAGCCTCTTCCTGCTTGCGGGGCTCGCCTCTAAAAACGCGATTTTGATCGTTGAGTTTGCCCGTGATTTAGAACGACGAGGACGCAGCACGATGGAAGCCGCGGTTGAAGCCTCTCGTTTAAGATTACGCCCAATACTGATGACCTCTTTTGCTTTTATAATGGGAGTGTTACCCATGGTATTAAGCGAAGGGGCAGGATCAGAAATGCGTCAGGCTATCGGCGTTGCCGTGTTTTCAGGAATGTTAGGCGTGACTTTCTTTGGCCTTATATTTACTCCGGTGTTTTATGTCTTGTTTAGAAAGATCGAAATTGTATTTACTCGAAACAACAAGGAGAATAAATATGAGGGAGAATTGTAGTCGTAAAAAACCCAGATTTAACCTGGTGGATTGAAAATCTGATATCTTTAGTATCTGTATGAATAACCAGACACTAGATTCAGTTTATAGTGTTAACTTCAGTCAAGCTGTGCAACATCTAGAATACCACGTAAGATATTAAAGTAATTGTTGAAATAATGAAGACCTCTTTATTTTTTACTCCCTAAGTCACGCCATAATAAAACACAAAAACTTTTCAATCACTAATAATTTCGTTTTGGACAGACAGTTTAGCAAAGAAAATTGCGCCATTTTCGTGTTGACGAAAAAAATAATCGCACTGTCTATAACGCTTTCAGACACTTACCAACGCTGGTGAAAAATGGTACAGCCATTGCTCTATCACATACAGGAAAGCACAAGGATGCGCTTTTCAATTTTTTCACTATTTTAAAAAGGAGACTAGCATGAATAATTCTATGTGGATAAATATGGCGCTTGCAGAGCGTTGTCTTAGAGCTTTATTAGGGCTTGTTGTAATATTCTATTTATTGGCAGTACCAATTTTTCCAGCGCAATTTGCATCATGTTATTTGGCAAGTCTTTACCTATTACTAACAGCCTTAATAGCATGGGATCCATTATATGCTTTATTTTATAAAGTAATTCAGCTAACAAAAATTACTTTTAATGAAACCGCCCGTGATATACCTACAGGATATCAAGTCGTAGTATAGTGCCCGTCTTAGCGTACTGCCGCGAACGAGATAATCATCTTTTTCGAGGTGGTACATTCAAATATGTTAAACCTTTTTCACTAGTATTGCGGTATTCTCTTCGCTGTTGTTTTTCTGAAGAATAACTGTTGCAATTGATGAAATTATAAAACCTGGGACAACTGCCATAGGAATTGATTCCCCATCAATAACAAACAGTAGAATTGCTACTAGTGCCGGGTTTAAATAAATATATGCATTTACTCGACTAGGCCCTAGAACCACAGTTGTTTTTTGATACAAATAGACTGTGATAAGTGTGGCACCAATAATAAGATAAGCCATATTTAACGCGGAATCACCTTGTATTAAATTCCATTGAAGTGGTTGACCGGTATATAACAGAGCAAGTACCATCCAAAACGATCCTCCAAGCAATGTACAAAAAACTAAAACGATCATTTCATCATCTTTATAAAGCAACTTCATGGAAATTGAATAACAACACATAGATAATACTGCCAACAAGAAAATGAGGTCTCCTTTGTTTAATGATAATAATAGAAACTGCTCAATTTGACCGTCAAAAATAATCCAAATAGCACCTAAAGCCCCGAGCAAATAAACAATCAACTGCCTACTACTCATTTTGTCCCGCAATAAAATGGCCGCTAAAAGTGCGGTAATAAGCGGGGTCAAAGTAAATAATGTACCGGTATTCAGAGCGGTGGTTGTATTAAGAGATTCGAACAAACCAATAAAAAAAGCAGCATAGAAAAAGCTTATAATCATCGCCCTAGGCAAGGTTGTGAGTATTTTATTTCGCCATCTTTTTTTATAAATAACAACCGGAGTTAATAACACAAAAGCCCCAGTAAAACGTAACAATGTCAGTGAAAAAGGGTTAATAATACCGGCAAGTTTTTCTGATGCTAAAAATGACCCTGCAACAAGCATTGTTGCTAGCAAGACCAATAAATGAGACTGTACGTTTATAATTTTCAATGGCACTACTTTATATTAGATCAGCAGAATTGACAGCTTGTATCACCTGTTTTTTTAAAGCTATCTCGTATTACAACTTCTTCCACCCCGAGTCGACCGCTTCTAGGCCATGCTGCTTTTGTGCCTTTGCCAATCGCCACAAACATAGCAATAACATGATCATCGGGCAGATGAAGCTGAATATTAAATGCTGTCGGCGACAACATAGCTAAAGATAATAATTCTTTTTCTTCCTTGTCCGTCAGCACATGTTCACGGTCAAATTCTTTAATGGCGCGACGACTATTAATCGCATCTTTTGTATTCACATTTATCTCCAAATTGAAAAAACATCTGAAATTCGTAATAAGGCCTAAGATTTTTGTTTTGAAACTATCTTCTCCTTTGGTCCGCCTGGGGATAAAGCGTGCGAAAGTGAGTTTCATCATTGATCCACTGTTCGTTGCCTGGATATGGTGGGCAGATAGACGAGTGCTAATGAACTAAATAATAATTGCTTTCGTCTCTATTGATAATCCAGCTTGATTGAATAATACTGTTCACGAATCTTTACTAATAGAGGCAGGCCTTGGAAAACCTTACTGATGTTGCTGTCTTCGTGCAGGTGGTGGATAGCGGCAGCTTCACTACTGCAGCTGAACGATTGAAGCTGTCCAAATCAGTGGTGAGCAAGTACGTTACTCGCCTGGAGAACCGACTGGGAGCACGGCTGTTGAATCGTACTACCCGCCGCCTCAGTCTCACGGAGATTGGACGTGCCTTCTACACTCGTAGTCAGCGGGGTTTGCAGGAACTTGAGGAAGCAAACGCCGAAGTATTGCGGCTTCAAAGCGCACCGCGGGGTACATTGCGGATTAATACTCCCATGTCTTTTGGAATCTTACACATCGCTCCGGCACTAGCGGATTTTCTTTCCCGCTATCCAGAATTGTCAGTGGAGATGAATTTGGACGACCGCAAGGTGGACTTGATCGAAGAAGGTTTTGATTTGGCGGTTCGAATTTCAGACCTTCCCGACTCATCTTTAGTGGCGCGGAAACTTGGTCCCTGCCGCCACGTTGTATGTGCATCTCCTGAATACCTTCAGCGTCATGGCACACCGCAAACGCCCGAAGATCTGCGTGAACACAATACCATTACCTTCAGATACCAGGAGTCCCCAAGCGAGTGGCGCTTTCTCTCTCCCGAAGAGAGGTACGTTTCTGTTGCCGTTTCTGGTTCTATTCAAATGAACAACAGTCTGGCGCTACGCGAGACGCTTCTACAGGGTGGCGGAATTACGCTGACACCGACGTTTGTTGTAGGTGCTGATATCAGAGCCGGGAGACTTCAGCCCTTGCTGCCCAATTATCGCACGTTAGAACTTTCAATTTACATCATCTATCCCCAGCGACAACATCTATCACCTAAAGTGAGGGCGTTTGTTGACTTTATGGTCGAGCGGATTTCTGACGTGCCTTACTGGGACCGTGAGGGAGTGTAACAATTCATAAACATTGAATTCTTTTCTTCGATGGTCATCTCTTGCGACGGCTGTTTTTTCATTCATTGTTTTTGCTTTGGTATTTCCTCAATCCCAAACACCTCACATTATTTTTATTCTTCAGGGAATAAACCTTCTGCTATTACGCACTATATACATGAAGACTAATAAATAACCGGAAATCAGATCATTGAAGATATTTTGGGAAACGAAAATCAAAAGACAGTTTAATGAGTGGATAAGCAGTCATCACGCTGTGCTTTACAAGCACGCATTCTGGATGACAGGAAATCCAGATAATGCTATGGATGCCGTTCAGGAAACGTTTTATCAGGCTTGGCTATCCATCGACAAGTTACAGAATAAAGATAAGGTTTTACCCTGGCTGATCACAATATTGCGTCGAGCAGTGTACCGGGAGCAGCGTTACCAATATCGACAAGTCGAAGTGCTGGCTCAACTAAGTTTAACGGAAACTGAATTACCAACCAGTGACGCTTATTCCTTAGTAGCGATCTACGACATGCTAGACAAATTATCCATGCAACATCGTGAAGTGTTTTTATTGTTTTATTTACACGGCTTCAGTTACGAGGAAATTTCCGAATCACTGAAAATTCCTGCCGGAACCGTCATGAGTCGTCTCGCACGGGCACGTGCTGCCCTACAAAAACTGGATCAGTCAAACGAAAACAAGATAATTAAATTAGCTGATATCAAACGAGGTCAGAACAATGAATCATGATGACAATCTCAAGCGAAAATTAAATACTCTAGAAGTACCTGAAGAATTGGAAAAGCGAATTCGTAGCAACTGGCAAACGCAGATGCAAACTAATACAAAACGAATTCAATGGTGGCAGCCAGGACTGGCACTTGTTGCGAGTTTTGCGCTTGCATTTTTTGTCAGTATTCAGGTATTAAAAACACCAACATTTGTAGATGCAGCAGTTAACGATATTATCAGTGATGCAAAATCAAATATTGGATTGTCCATTCCGTTGAAAACAATATTAGTTATGCATGATATGCAACTGCCACCAGCTTCCATGCCGGTAAAAATGACCAAGCTCTGCACTATTGATGGATTAAAAACAACACATATACAAGTCAATGGCAAAGCTAAAGGTGAAGTGCATTTATTCATTAAGCAAGGCGAGTTTGATACTGCCTTCTGGCAAGCGCAACAGGGTAAAGTAATAACAATGCCCTGGAAATTAATCAAATCTGGAAAAAATTTATCGATTTTGGTTTTATATTCTGCAGATATGGATCCTGACAACGTGGAGACAATGATTCAGAAAATGTTTTATACCTGATTGCCATAGTATTTTCAATTAACACAACGGGATAGAAAAAATGAAAAATAATATTATTTTTGAACAAACAAAAAGTGTAGGTCTGGCGGCTTTATTATTATTAAGCGTTTTTCCTAATGTTAATGCAGACGAGTTATTTCCGGAAGATATTTTCTCAACCTTAAAAGACTCCGGTCAGGTCGCAAAATTCGGCGAGCAGATGCTATGGCAAGGTGAGCCGGTAATGTTATATAACACAATCACCCCAGATGCCAAACGGTTGGTGGTTAGTAGTCCTAAAATGGCGAGTATTTATGTGTTCGATACGAGCACAGGAAAAATTCTAGCGCAGATAAAAGTGGGTAAAGATTCCAAGGGTCTAAAAATTTCTCCCAATGGCAAGGAAGTTTATGTGGCCAACGAAGGCGCTGCCTCAATCAGTGTGGTAAACCTGGGTAGCTATGAAGTTGTTGCCACTATCCCAGTGAAAAATATGCCACACAATATTCGTTTTAGTGACGATGGCAAGCTGGCTTATGTGACCCTGCAAGGTGGTGCCGGCCTGGGTGTTATCGATACCCAAAAACGAAAAGTTTTAAAAGTGATTCCGACACCGGGTTTGTTGGGCGCACATAACATTGATTTGTCAAAAGATGGAAAAACCGCATTTATTCGAGATACCTCAAACAATGTTGGCGTGATGGATTTGACATCAGGTAAAATTAAAAAAATCATTCCTGTTGGTCAGGGGCATGCAGGAATTGATGTAATTCCAAATGGTGAGCTGGTGGTAACCGGTGCTATTGCAGATGATATTGTCACGGTGATCAACAGTAATACACTAGAAGTGGTAAAACAAATCAAGGTAGGATTTGGTCCACATGGTGTACGCGCGAGTAAGGACAATCGTTGGATTTATGTTGTAGTGACAGCGGATGATAAATTAGTGGTAATTGACACAAAAACACTGGAAGTTGTTAAATCATTTGCTCTTGCTAGTTTTCCTTTCTGGTTGGCTGTCAATGGGAATCCTTAATCGATTGTAATTCTGAGTAAAAAATGAAGGGTTACTGCTCAGGGTAATAATGGTGTCGTATTGGGCGACCCCTAATCCGGCTCCGTTCTGTTTTATATCCATTTGCCTAAACATATCACATCTCATGAGTACTGATAATTAGTGCAAATTCGACCAGGCCGTCATATTAATTGGACATAGGTCTCTAATCGAGCTAACATCTAACACTGTTCGGTATATTGATAATGGACATTTCCTTGGCAAAAAAGACGACCCCCAGCACTAAGCGTCATATTCGCACCAAACAAGCCATACTTGATGCCGCGTTAGCATTGGTTATTGAAAAAGGGCCTGATCAACTGTCTTTACGCGAAGTGGCGCGTCGGGTGGACTATTCTCCCGCAGGCTTATATGAGTACTTTCGTGATAAAGAGGCTATTATCGCAGCGTTGTGCCAAGTGGGTTTTAAGCGGTTGGCTGACGATCTGAACACGGTACCAGTTGACCTGCCATTGAAGGAGTATTTGCATAAACTTGGCTCAGCCTACTTAAGTTATGCAGCAAAAAATCCAGAGTATTATCGGTTGATTTTTAATTTTATACCGTCGGAACGCCAATCTTTACAAGAGCCAGTGGAGGATGGGGATCCCTACTTTATTTTAATGCAGGCAATGGCTAGGGGATTAGCGTCAGGTGAAATCAAGACCACTGAAGAAGATCATGCGGAGTCTCTATCTTACGGATTTTGGGCCTTTTTACATGGGATCTCAATGTTAAGGGCAACTATTTTAAAAGATTTTGAGGCTGATTTTGAAACAGCAAATCGCCGTGCGATAGAAATATTTTTAAAGGGGCTGTTTTAGCAGCCGATATTTTTTTACCTAAGATATAACAGTGTTCGGATTCCGTCTTCTGTTTAATAATACCGAGTTTAAAAACTCCATCAGAGGAAACGAAAGCAATGACTAAGTGGTTACGGGGAAAAGAAAATTCATTAATTTCGAATAAAATTGATGTGGGATGCCTTTCTCTCATGCTTTTTGTTTTTCTGTTAGGCTCGACAAATCTTTATGCAGAAAGTGTTTTCGATAAAAATAAATACTGAATGTATGTTGATATTCCGATATTGGGAAGTCTCGAGCAACAGAAATTTGGGAGGTTTTGCTGATCATGGTTGATGAAAACGGAGAATGGATTAAGTTGCCAAACAAATAACCCCACTAAGTATTGAAGTCTTGCAGCTAACTATATGATCCCGCAGATAGACCAAAGAGGCGCAATTTTTATATAGCAAAAGTACGCCTCTTTGGTCCGCCCGCTGAACATGGCGTTGGGTTTTCGAACCCGAGCACAAAAGTTAAATCTCATTTCCAGGAAGAATAAATGAAAAATATTATCAAAAAGATATTTAGTATTTTCCTCATTGTAGGATTAATATCCTGTGTTCAAATTCCAAAAACAATACAATTTGATGAGTCGATACCCTTTACAGAGATAAATGGATATAAATTCCATACTGAAATCTTCGGAAACGATAGCTCGACGCCCATTATTGTAGTTCATGGTGGTCCTGGTGGTGATTTTCAATATTTAAGATCACTGAAGGATTTATCGCAAAACCATCGTGTGATTTTCTATGATCAAAGAGGAAACGGGTTGTCTCCCAGAGTTAATAGAAAATTTCTTACTTTAGAAAGTAATCGGGAAGACTTACATGCCATTATCAATTATTTTTCAAATGGGAAAAAAGTTAAGCTTATAGGTCATTCTTGGGGAGGCATGCTTGTTGTTGATTATTTATCCAAATATTCAAGTAATGTGTCTCAAGCGGTGATTGTAGAGCCTGGAATGTTATATCCTGAGTCAGCAAAAGCTTTTGTTGAAAAATTGAAGGCATCCCAATCAATCTCAGATCTTTTTACACTCATAAAATACATAAGTGTTTATCCTTTTGTAACCAAAGAAGATGGTCATGAAGGTTATGACTATGTAATGACTAAGATATTGAACCTAAACAATCCAGGACCGCCCTACCAATGTGAAAATCAATCAATGCCACCAAATATATTCAAACGTGGTGGTTACGAAGCATTTGACAATATGCTGAAGCCAGTAATGGATGATCCTGATACTTTCACGTACAATTTAACGGAAAATATTTCTGGATACCATGGTGATTTAATGCTTATTAGCAGTGAATGCAGTATGTTTGGTTATTCTTTTCAAGATAAATACCATTTACCTAAACTACCACCTCAAACCGTTCACATTAAGGCAGAGAATATGGGGCATAATATGATCACACTGAATTCAGAATGGAGCATGGAGACTATCAGTGAATTCTTCAATAAATAAAACTTAACAATACTATCCATATGGAGTTTAATAAAGTCTGAATTCGAACACTACGATTCTCGATCTGGACAACTCATCTCGCGTAAGATGCGTAATTCGGGCGTAATGGGGTCGCGCCTGTACAATTGTATTTAATGAATAACATATATACATAATGCAGGCACAACCCCTATCTCGTGCATTATCTTAGATTTAGGGCAAGCATGTATGGCATAAGGGTCGTGCCTGCATTATTGTATTTAATGATTTTCATATATACAGCTATACAGGCACGACCCCATTCCGACCCCATTCACATAGAGATTTCTGTTTTAATTGAGCCAGTTCTTCCAGTAACTTCTATCTTGCAGTTTTTGGTTTACGACGCAAAGTGGGTAGGTGAAAACCTGGTAACAATAGTGTGGGATTACGCATATTTGGAGAACCATTTTTCGGTTAAACTGCTCTTTATTTTACATGATAAAGCGGCTTAAGTTAGTGCCATTCTGGTCTGCCCCCTATTGTCTCTTGAAGCCTTTTGTTGAACGAAGCCGCTACCGCGGCAGATTAAACCAATTCCTCGCTACAACCGATCTCCTCAATAACACCTGAACCCAGGTGCTCGTGTAAACACGATAATTTAATTGATAGAGGTCTATTTATGAATCCTTCAAAAAAAAGCAATTTGACGAAAACTATCAAAAACTCTTAGTTTCACTCAAACTTCAAGGACTACGCCCAAGCACTATTGATGGTTATAGTCGTGCCATTCGAAAAATCGTTGAATATTTCGATTGCTGTCCCGGTACTTTATCAAAAGATCAACTGAAATCCTATTTTTATCATTTAGTCGAAACTCGCTCTTGGAGCATGGTGAAGATCGTAAGAAACGGTCTTCAATTCTACTTCAAACACGTGCTCGATAAAGAGTGGGTTTGGGTGAATATTGTCAAACCGCCTAAAGAGCAAACACTGCCTAACATCCTTTCTCAAGCCGAAGTACCCCAGGTGCTTAATGCCATTCATAAACGACACTATCGGGTTTTCATTTTTGTGGTTTACAGTATGGGCTTACGTTTGACTGAGGCACTAACCCTACGGACAGGTGATGTTGATGCCGCGCACCACCAAGTCCATATTCGTTGCACGAAAGGCGGCAAAAGCCGGATGGTGCCTTTGCCTGATCTTACATTACGCGTGTTGAGGAACCACTGGAAAACACATCGTAACCCGCATTTACTTTTCCCTAGCCACCTTGGAAAAACGAAAAATAATATCGAGAGGAATGCAACCTTGCCCATGGATTGTGGCAATGTCCAAGTCGCCATTAAAGCGGCTGTGACCGCTTGCGGCATTCCTCGCTTGATTACGATTCGCAGTTTGCGTCATAGCTATGCGACGCATTTGTTGGAGAAAGGCGTAGACTTGCGCGAGATTCAGTCGATTTTAGGGCATGAAGATCCGAAAACAACGGCTCGCTATACGCATTTAACCAACGTGACCCAACGCAATACGGTGGATCAAATCGCTTCTCTCATGAATGTTTTGGATGTGAACTGGGAGGAGGAATGATGTTGCTTTCTCAACTTATCACTGAGTATGAACAAGATTTGGTGGATGCCCATGGGCACGAACTCTTACCCAGCCACCTTAAAGCCATGTCGACTATGAAACACTGCCGTACCGATGGGAGTCTTTTGATGGTGGCTGAATGTGAACAATGTCAGCATCACGCGTTTTATCCACATTCCTGCGGGCATCGCAGCTGTCCTCATTGTCAGCATTTTGATTGCCAACAATGGTTGGAGCGTCAAAGGGCAAAGTTATTGCCGGTGGACTATTTTATGATAACGTTTACCTTGCCTGCACAGTTACGTTCGATGGCTTGGTTAAATCAGAAATGGGTTTATTCCCTATTATTTTCGTTGGCCTGGGAAACGCTGAAGGCCTTTGGATTAAAAGATCCCAAATTACTGGGCAACATTGGGGCAACCGCCGTTTTACATACGAATACACGGGCGCTGGATTTTCATCCTCATGTGCATTTTATAGTTCCTGCTGGCGCGATTGGTAAGAAACAAACTTTGTGGCGAAAAAAAGACGGTAATTTTCTATTCCATCAAGCGAGTTTGGCAAAGGTATTTCATGCCAAGTGGATTGAGGCAATCAAGGAAAGCGATTTGTCAGTGAAGGAGACGATCCCCAGTCAGTGGGTGGTAAATTGTCAGCATGTAGGTCACGGCAATAAGGCATTAACTTATTTGGGTAAGTATCTTTATCGCGGTGTTTTGCCTGAGAAGAACATTATTCATAATCAGGATGGCAAGGTGACGTTTGCTTATAAAGATAATGGCGGTGTTCGACGGATTCGAACATTACCCGGCGGTGAATTTTTGTGGCTTTTACTCAAGCATGTATTACCTCGGGGTTTTCGTCGTTCACGAGACTATGGTTTTTTGCATGGGAATAGTAAAAAGATGCTCAACTTTTTACGTTATGTTTTACGCTGTTTGGTGCCACCTAAAAAATTGGATGAGAAACCGGAAAGAGCGACGTTCATTTGTAATAAATGTGGTGGCGTGATGCGTGTGATGGCAACCCGTTTGAGTGCGGATACGAACCTATTACCCGTGGATGTTGACACTTGATTTTAGGTTTTACTCGGAGATGCTATATGTAACGACTTAAATCAGTTTTTTTCGCTGAAAAGATTTATTGATCAGTTGTGTGACTGAGAGGTTGTGTTGCTCTTATTTTGCCATATCGAAGAGTATATTGGATGATTTGAGGAGATTTTTCACTAAAACAAAGCAAGGCCTGCATTCATTTTCAATTGATATTTTTAAGATGAGTTATTATTTCAAACTCATCTTAAAAATCCAGTAGCCATTCAAAAGATATCTTCTATAGAAAGCTAATTCTCGTATTGCCGGGCTTGTCCAACAATATGATAAGGTTGTGGTTCGCTTTGCTCACACAACCTATCCTTATTCGTCATGCAAAAACCCGTTTTTAAAATAATCATAATAAATATGCCTGGCATGCACAGATGCATTGTAATTAGTTACGGGACAAAAATACAGTTATGCAAGGGCAACCCTAAGTCCACTCGATATATACCCTGTCAATCCATTGCCTGAAGAAGCGCTATGTGTCGATCCCAAAATGGTTTTTCAAGCCACTTGTAACCAATATGACTCGCGTTATACACATGTATTGCCATGACCCAGATTCGTGAAATTTTTACGAAGTGTGGAATGGCATGAAGCTCGTCTTGAGTTAAATGACGAACCTGCTGGTATCCATCGATAAAAGCGTCAGCAATATCACCTTTCGCCTCCACCGATTGAATTGAAGAAATGAATTTTCCGATTTCAAATGCCCTATACCCATAACCGCACTGATCAAAATCAAAGAGTGTAATTATATCGTTATTGTTAATATGAAAATTAGTAGGATTAACATCACCCATACAAATCCCATAAACGGGTGACTCCTGAGAAAGCTTAGGTAGATTATCTTTGATTTCATTTTGAAGCATGCAAAGGTAGCTATACACTTTTTTATCAACAAACGGTTGTATGGCGAGAATTGATTCATCAAGAAGATGAGTAATATTCAAAAATATTCTAGAATGATTGGGTTTAAAGGTTTCGGTAATATTATGCAACTCAGCGATCGTATTTCCAAGTAATGCACTTTCAGCAACGGTAATTTTATTCCCTGGCGCACAACCATCAGCATAAGGGAACAGAGCCGCAGCTCTTTCTCCTTCTGGGCTTTTGATGAAGAAACATAGTCCACCTGATTTAGTTTGCAGAGGATATGCAACAGGAGAATTGTTGTCCCGAAGAAAGGCTAGCAATTCAAGTTCAAATAATATCTCATCACGTGAGCGCCAATCATTCCTGTAAATACGAAGGATAAACGTTTCATCATTGTCCTTAATCAAATAGTTGTCATGCAAACCGCGCACATAAAACTCACAATGATTAACTTCATCGATATTATAGTGCGAAGCGACTAAACGCCCGACGGATTCAGATGATAATTGTGAATAACGATATTTCAATTCTTCCATAGACATTTTTTGCTAACACCATGTTAATTTTCAACGGCGTGCTTTTACGCTTAATAAGTTGTTAGAAAATTTATCAATTTGTTAAACGAAACAATAAATAAATAAAAAGGAATTGACGATAAATGATAACCTCTGTCACCCCCCCCTTTTAACATTTTTATACCAGCTGATTGGAAAGTCCCAACAAACGCCAAAGCTTCTGACCATAAACAGAAATGGAGTCTCGTATCCTGCATGCTTTTCTGATATCGATCAATTTATCTGCAACCTGGCCTTGTACCTTAGAACCAATAATATACACATAACAAGGCTTGTCCCCAGTAAGTATCTCATACTTTGATGGATATCCTTGTTCATTCCTTATCCATATCCATACACTTTTTTATGCATATTGTTAACTACTTGTTACTTTAATAATATTCTGTTGATCTCCAGGGCGATACGTCGTGGATGAAGCTCTCCTGCAAATGCTAGCAGCTTTGTAATTAAATCAGGAATAATCACTCGTTGCCGTGATTTTAGTGCTTTGCACGTAGCATTCGCTATTTGATCTGGTGTTTGTTTGGGCAAGCTGTAGAGTGGAGTTTTGCCTACTCCTGAGCGAGAAACAAATTCACTTGCGACTGGCCCAGGGCAAACAGCCGAAGCATATACACCAGTACCACGAAGTTCAACTGATAGCGCTTTGGTAAAACTGAGAACATAGCTTTTAGAGGCGTAATATAGTGCCATGCCTGGTCCACCAGGCTGGTAGGCTGTCAACGAAGTAATATTAATAATATGACCTTGTTTACGTTCAATCATCGGTGGAAGAAACAGTTTACTCAACGCTGTCAGTGTCTGCATATTGAGCTGCATCATCTTTAATTCCTGATGCAGATCAGCACATCATTGGGGTCACAGCATCATTGGGGTCACGTCTAGAACCGTGCAAAAAGAAGGGCGACATAAAATGTGTTACCTAATTTGTCGAACAGTCACTAACGATACAGCGAAATATCATCCAATCGCCCATATATACCCATAGCGATTGAGATTCAGGTGTAATTGCACGCCCTATTTCTTCCATTGCTATGTTAAAATTCCTTGCAATAGAGCGACTATTACGTGTCATTTTGCCTTGCCATGAAAGAAATATGACGTACACTTAATACCTAAATTCCAAACGCTATGGGTATAGAGAGGCGTTATTGTTGACAGAACTTCCCATGTGAATACGTAAAGTGTCGTAATCAAACTCTCTGGTTCCATACGATAGCGTTAGAAGAGATTCCAAAGCAGCTTCGCTGGCAATCGGTTTCGCCGATAAAAGTAGTTTTTTTGTCGTATCATCATAACTCAAACCCATATCCAACCAATTATCACTTACTAATATATCACTCTGCATCACAGTGCTCGATTCAACACCTTCCCTATCTTTATGGACTAACTGAATCTCATACTTGTCACTCTCCACAGGGTTAACAATAACACTCAGCTGTTCGCCTAGCCTGGTTTCCGCATCAAATAAATATTGCTTCAATTGCGGACCACCTTGCCAGCTAAATCGCCACTTCAGTAAATAATTTCGTTGATCTAATAACAATTTTGGAAGCTCTAAATAACCATTACCTCTAATTTCCAGCACACTACCTGAAACTGTACTGTCCTGAACAATCGGCAGTGAGCCTATGGGTATTCCATTCAAACCCAGATAATAGGCATCACTATCCACATAACTATCTCTTACGCGATAAGCATGTTGTGTTGAAAAGTCATATGACAAAAACAGCCCTTGATCGTCTGTAGTCCAGTAGTCGTATGGTCCGCCTTGAGAGATGATTGCACCTCCATCCAGCCAGGTATGGCCATTAGAAATAGCGGTGCCACTAATTGTTGTTCCACCCGTTGTTTCCGGTAAATGAGTGCCACTAACAAATGCTTTACCAGCCACGACAAATGAACCCCAGAAAACACCATCACCCTGAACTTTACCATCACCGCCGATGCTGACTTGATCACGCAAAATAATTGTGTCTCGCACTGTTGCAAAACTTTCTGCTTTACTAGAGCCGCTTAATCGTCGCTCCTAATTCGGTTTCCCAATCACGAAGATTAATATGTTGGGTACCACTCATAAGCATTTCACTGTACGCTTCAACCGGTGGAACAGTAGACTCATCTAATGTAGCAACAATCGTTGCGTACCATCGCGCTCTCCGCTCAGGCACTTCCCAACCATCCAGTGTTATGGAAAGCCAATCACTCTCCGGATCAGGAACCAAACGAATAATGTTATGCGCAAATCGTTGAGGTGCTAAACGATCAGGAATGCGATAGCGATTATCACCAACCTTATCCAGCAACACATCACTTCTGGACCATACAAGGTCTGTAGCAATCGCTCTATTATCCACACCGCCCATGCTATTTGTATACAAAACATAGTTGACTGTAGTGTTTGCAAAGTCCGCATAAAGTCGGCCCACCGCTTGCGATCAACAAATTGTGTCAACAATCGGGCAATCAAACGGCGCGATACGTGTGATGAATTGAAACAGAGTCTCATCGGGATATGCAGTACGCTGTAATAAAATATCAGCAGTAAACTCATAACCAAATCGATCAGCCAAAAATCGCCAGAACGGCCATACGCCATAACGTGTCATGGAAGAATCTAAAGCTCAGTGACGCGCAAAATGATACTGCCCTATTGCTTCAGGATACTCCGCCATGGCGGTCCCAAAATAATTCGCATAACTCTCAACGTACCACCACCATCCTTCCTGATAACCACGAATGATATCCCATTGCTGCGCGTGTAAAAACTCATGACTAATCACCCGCTGCTGCGAAGCACCCGCGACTGTCAACGCGAGCACTTCAGCATAAAGAACCGTCATATAGGGAATTTTATCCCCCCACCCTGATGTGCCACCTCCAGACGAAGGTATTGTGTCACCGGGTTTTGCTTCCGTTCCAGATACATACATAGAAGCAAATCTTCTTTGGAGAATTTGTATTTTTTACCCTTCAATGTCCATATTGTTTCGGAAAGTACAACATCAGTGATAAGTATTCTATTATTTCCGGATAGTAACTTATTGGCTTTTTGCTGATTGACCAGCATCATCTTGTAAAAAATAACGAAGTAAAATGTTGATAGCAATCGCTATCACGCTACACATTTTTGTTTTTCTTCCAAAGTACTTTGAAGTAATTATTCATCACTCAACCGCTTATCGGGTTTGATATGAGCAAGAATACCTTTTGCTGCGCCGATTTCTTTTTTAACGATTGTAATTTGGCCGTTATATATAAACGTGTCAATTTCATCACCAGGTTCTATATTAGCTTCCTGGCATTGATTGACCGGAATAGTAATTTGTCTTTTTGAGCTTACTTTTGGCATAAACTACCTCTTTACTTAATACATAGTATAAAGAGTGGTTTAATCATTACTTTATGTCAGTAGTAAAGATTAGCTCTTCTGAAGGTGTATTTCGAAATGGTGACACAGTAATTCACTGCTTACAGATCACTAATTTTCTGCGTAGAAAACAACGCACTGGGGTCACGCACTGGGGTCTGGCTTGTATTATTGCATATTATGTATTTGCCGCCAGCTTCGCGCGGCGCACTGGGTGACACCTTTTCAATCTAAATCCAGTTGGAAAGTTTCAGTTTTCTCAATCAAGTCAAAGGATCAACTTCCCCAGTTAGTTAACGAGGCTAATACAGGTTTACTTGCATTAGGGCCTGTAGCTTTTCCCTTACAAAACTTACAGCATCCAATTACTCAGAGACTACTTTGTAGTGCTACCAAGGTGAACGAGTAATTCTTCGGGCAGGACTTTAACCTGCTAGATAAATTGCTGGTTACGGAGTACGACTTTACCCTTTTTACTTTCTTTTTGCGATTAAGTAAGTAAAAATTCTGAAATAATTTAGCTGCATTTGAGTCCTATTTAGTCGTTGCATAAAAAAGCCCGGTTAAAACCGGGCAAATAGTACTAGTGAGTTTGGAATAAATCTAAGGCATGGTTGAGTCGTAAAGTGCACCATCATCAATTGGCGTAGATCCTTTGCCTTGATCATGTGGTACTGCAACGCTTACTTCACCAGAGCAGCTATCACCAAATTCATCTTCAGCGCTAAATTCAATATGATAAACTCGGCCGTTGCCAGGGAGTTTTTTGTTACCACTGCGTTCTGCACGAACTTCGGCAGTATCTGTTCCAACACCCAACCCATCTGGCGAAGTGTTTCCGTCGCCAACATCATTCACCGGTTCGTCTTGATAAATGCTGTCGATGGAAATACTGAATGCATCTCCATCAGGATCATAAACTCCAAGAACATTTACTGGGATAAACTTATGATTTGGTGGCCAGATCATCGTAATACTGGGTTCTGCTACGTCACATACCGGTGGTTTATTTGTGTCTATAGTGAGGTCATATAAAATAGGGCCATCGAATATGCCGTCACCATTTGCATCAATGTTTGTGCTGCGTGTAAAGCTGACATCAACTTTAATGTAACGACCATCTGCAATGGATAAATCAACACCATTTGAAACAATTTCTGAAGCCCCAAAGGTTACGCCATCTTCACTGGAAGCTGCTGCAACACTGAGTACACTATCACCTGGTATATCTGCATTCCAACTGACAAAGCCCCATTCCTCACTCGGCGTTAAAGAATCATGTATGACACTCCAGGTACCTGAGTTGGGTGGCGCGATAACGGTGCTACCTGTCATATCGCTATAGTTGTAAGGACCAGCGCCTGCCCCTAAGTTTACAGTGAGATCTACTGTATTAGTGAGTGGATCAATTCGCATAGCACTGTCTGATCCGAGATTTGTTACCCAGACTTTACCTTTACCATCTACCGCAACACCTGTCGGATTGTTGCCAACGGTAATAGTAGTGAGAAAGGCGCCATTGTTATCAAGACGTGAAATATCATTGCCACCACTATTGGCAACCCATACATTATTGTCTGCTGGCGTTATTGCAACACCACGATCACCGCTCGCGCCAAATGTGCTGAATGTTCCACTCAACGAGCCATCGCTTGCAATTTTCATTACTGTGTCAAAACCAAAATTTGTATGCCAGATATTTCCGTTGGTGTCTATTCCAAGGCCATAGGATGTTCTATCCAATGGTAAACAACTACCAGTCGCTGTATTTGTATCGTAACGAAGCAAGGCGTTGGATAAAGATGCAGACCACAACACACCATTAGCATCCATTAATCCACCATAACCACCACAACCCAAATTGAATTGAGAACCGGGAACTGGATTGCCTGTTACACCATCGATGAGTTGATGCACCTGATTGCCATATCCACCTGTCCATAAATTATTGTTACTGTCTAAGGCCATGGTACGAACATTAGTTCCATCCGTACGAACATAATGAATGATACACTCGTCGGTTGCTGTCGATATGCCGCCATTGGTATCTGCATTTCCAGAATTTGACCAAGGGAGAATATCACCCAAACCACTCGAAGTATCTATGATGCCGTTGTCATTGCGATCAACACATTGACCATTTTCCTGCAAACCGATGTGCACCACAGAACCTTTGTTCCCTTCCCCTGTATCGTCACTTTCATCTCGATTACCGGCCCATACATTTCCGTTAGCATCAACAGTAGTGCGAGAGGGATTTCTCCAACGGGTATCGGGTGCTGATTGATATTCTCCAAGTATAACGCCGGTACTTGTATCTATTTTCACAATAGTCCCACGGCTTGAAGCTGCAACCCATATAAAGTTAAAAGCACTGGTCGTATTGTCCAGTTCTACCTGATCATTATCATAGGTGACATTAATCCCGGAACCTTCTTCGAAGTGTTCGGTTAATGTATAAGTCGCTGGTACACCGTTAAGTGGTACAGCATAAGATTGCGTCATTCCCATCAGGATTAATGAAGACGTTAGCAGTGTAAAGCGGAACACCCTGCCTGATGTTTTAGTTTTATTTCCAATACGCATATTATCCATCTCCTTTTATCAACAAACCATGTTAGTTTTGTAACACTTTTCCGGGTGCTTAAGTAGCGGCGAACACTTGCCTAAAAATATCTGAACAATCATGAGAACGCTGTAACATAAGTAACTAATTTTTCATTCTTCTTCACTTTTTTATTGGAGAAGATACAATTAGCATTTGGTGCAAATAACACTAGTCCAGTATTTTGCATTTAACAATCATCTACATCAAATTAATCCGATATATTTATAGATAAAGTCATTTACTGTAACGTCAGTTACATAAAACGAAAATAATTTTTTAAATGACGTTGACAAGTTGATGTTTACATTATTATTCCATACCATCGCGTTATTCAACAAAGTACCAATTGGGTTTGGTTTACATTAGTTGTTTTCTTGCCTTATCGCCTACCCAGAACGCTCCAAAACAATGCGATAGGCATCCATGTTTCGACTATAAAATGCATAGGATGAAGCCCATAGATATAGTCGAAAAATTCGGTAAAGATTTTCACCCCAGCGCATTACGATTTCCTTCCGGGCC
>Ga0316204_10000463_pt1 | contig 150234 bp, 131 predicted proteins | sample 6monrhotite_MG_2_FD_205661 | JGI IMG/M metagenome (GOLD analysis project Ga0316204, IMG submission 205661) | Microbial mat bacterial communities from mineral coupon in-situ incubated in ocean water Damariscotta River, Maine, United States -... | ecosystem: Environmental > Aquatic > Marine >... | reverse complement strand
AAAGCCGCAGCCGAAGAAGCCGCCGCCGCAGAAGCTGCCGCCGCAAAAGCCGCAGCCGAAGAAGCTGCCGCCGCAAAAGCCGCAGCCGCAAAAGCCGCAGCCGAAGAAGCCGCCGCCGCAGAAGCTGCCGCCGCAAAAGCCGCAGCCGAAGAAGCTGCCGCCGCAAAAGCCGCAGCCGAAGAAGCCGCCGCCGCAGAAGCCGCCGCCGCAAAAGCCGCAGCTGAAGAAGCCGCAGCCGCAGAAGCCGCCGCCGCAAAAGCCGCCGCCGCAGAAGCCGCCGCAGAAAATGTAATTTCAGTGGAGAGCGTTTCCGCCGCGATCGACAATGCCGGGCTCAGCGCCCAAACTGCAGAAACTCTGAAATTTCTTTTACAAACCCTGGACGGAGATCCTGCTGCCTTGCAGGTAATCCTGGATCAGCTAAAAGATCTTAAATGATAACCATTACTTGAGTTCAGAACAGAAAAGGCCGGTGAATAACCGGCCTTTTTTCTATTAGAGTAAAAATATGCGCTATGGCACCGGCAAACCCAAGACCATACTAAAAGCAAGTGATCTGTGGCGCCCTATCGAACCCACATTGATAAACCCGGATTTACCACGATAATAGCCGACGATCTTTAATGATAATATTTGCCGCATTATGGCCAGGCGCACCAGTTACCCCACCCCCCGGATGAGTGCCTGCCCCGCACATATAAACTCCCTTTACCGGTGTGCGGTAGGAGCCGGAGCCAAGAACAGGTCGAGCCGAAAACAATTGATCCAGACTCATACGACCATGGAAAATATCACCGCCAATCAGGGCAAATTTCTCTTCCAGATCTAGAGGAGAAAGAATTTGGCGTCCCAATATTAGCGAGGAAAAACCGGGAGCATGCTTTTCTACTGTTGCAATTATATGATCAGCCACACCCTCGCGTTCATTTTTCCAATCCATGTCATCAGGCAAATCAAAAGCGAATTGTTGGCAAAAAAGACTTGCCACATGTTTGCCTGCCGGGGCCAGACTATCATCAAGAATCGAAGGGATAAGCATCTCAACCACCGGCTCGTCAGACCAGCCCTTTTGTCTGGCGCTCAGCCACGCCTCATCCATATATTCAAGGTTTGGAGCAATGATAATTCCAGACCCCAGATAATCATTGTTAGCAGGAGCATTGGTAAATTTCGGCGAACCATCAAGGGCTACATTCATCCGAAAGGTGCCGGAGTGCGAGACATAATTACCTATTCGTTTTAGTGATTTAGCATCTAGCTCATTGGCACCAAGCAGGTTTTCAAACAAAATCTTCGGGTGCACACTAGCGGCAATTATCAAAGCGCTAAAGTTTCCCTTCCCTGTTTTGACGAGCTTGTTTTTACCCCCGTCAGAAACAATTTTATTCACCTCCACATCGGTAAAAATCTCTACCCCAAGCTCCTCGCAAGCGCGCCCCATGGCTTGGGTAATTGATCCCATTCCCCCAATTGCATGCCCCCATGCACCGTTTATCCCGTTGGTTTGCCCAAACACATGGTGCAACAAAACATAGGCTGATCCCGGCTCATAGGGCGAGGCAAAATGCCCGACCACCGCATCAAAACCAAACAGGGCCTTTACCGCCTCGTTTTCAAAATATTGATCGAGAATTTCCGCTGCCGATTTAGTGAAAAAATCCAGCAAATCCCCTTGAGTTTCCAGAGGCAAATTGTTGATTATCGACCCGGTTTTTAGCAGCGCCAAAATATCTCCGATTCCGCCACCTGCATTGGGTGGAGCAAATAAAAGCAGTTTTTTGATACACTCCACCACCCTTTGAAGAGCCAGCTCATATTCGTCCAAAGCCTTGGCATCATGGGCACAATGTCGGGCGATTTCTTTTTTCGTCAAGCCCCCCCGACCGGCCAATAGATAATCATCGCCAAGGGGCAAAAAATTATCAATTTTGCGCAAAACGATTTCCAAACCATGATCATGCAATTTCATGTCGTCAATAATTTTGGGCTGCAATAGCGAAACCGTATAAGAGGCGACAGAATTGGAAAAACCCGGATAAAACTCTTCAGTAATCGCTGCTCCACCTATTTTGCTCGCCCGCTCCAGCACGCAAGTTTTCAAGCCAGCCCGCGCCAAATAAAAAGCGCAAACCAGCCCGTTATGGCCACCCCCGACAATTATTGCGTCAAATTGTTTTGCGCCCTCCATTACTATGATTTACCCATATCAGTTGATTTTGTGGCCCGCTTTTTTTGGCCATCGCGATTTTTCCACTCCCGCTCATGTGCCCTTTCAAGGGCAGAAATTACCCCGCGAAAAGTGCGCAATTCCTGTTGGTTAAAATTTGTCCGTGTTAGCATGGCGCGTAAATTTTGCACCATCGAAGGGCGCTTTTCCTCAACGGTAAAAAACCCGGCTTTATCCAAAGATCCTTCGAGGTGCTCAAACATTCGAACAATATCCCCCTTGTCTGCCGGTAACCCCTCATTGCTGCCAAAGGGCAAATCTTCATCAGCCTTGCTTGCCCGCCGCCATTCATAGGCTAAAATCAAAACCGCCTGAGCAATATTCAATGACGCAAAGGCCGGCTCCACCGGCAAGGTAACGATGGCATCGCAAAGCGCTACTTCATCATTATTTAGCCCCCAGCGCTCGCGCCCGAATAACAACCCGGTTTTTTGATCTTTTTTAATATGTGCATTCATCCGGTTGCCAGCAACATCTGGCCCGATCACAGGCTTGAACATATCGCGCTTGCGCGCCGTGGTGGCAAATACCAACGACAGGTCTTCTATGGCATCTTCCAACTTTTCAAAAACCTGAACCCGCGAAATAACATGCTCTGCCTTGGTAGACGCCGCGTTGGCCTTTTCGTTCGGCCAGCCCTCTCTCGGGTTTACCAAGCGCAACTCCCAAAGACCAAAATTTGCCATGGCCCGAATAGCAGTGCCAATATTTTCCCCCAATTGCGGCTCGCATAAAATCACCACCGGCGCCGGTGCCAAGTCAAGTTTAATTGAACTATTAGTTCCAGCCATATTATTTCCAGATCATCCCTTTTTATGCCAGTGTGGTTGCACACTATTGTGGTTGCACACTATGTGTAGCTACACACTGTGTGTGAATACCCACTATGTGTGTTTAATAGATCACACGAATCAATAATTGAAGACCCAAGTTTAACCCGTAAGGAAAACATGATGAAACTTTCTGGCGCCTGCCATTGCAAAAATATAAGTTATCAAATTGATGGGGAACCTTTGCGCATGGCCCAATGCCATTGCAATGCTTGCCGCCGCACCACCGGAACCGGGCATCTGGTACAGGCATTTTTTAAGACTGACGATGTTCAAATCAGCGGCGAAACCAAAACCCACCAATCAACCTCGGATACTGGCTCCACAAGAACCAGACATTTTTGCCCCGATTGTGGCTCGCGCCTGTTTTCAGAAAATTCCAAAGCCCCGGGTGGTATAGGCATAGCAATTGGCAGTTTTGACGATAGCAACTGGTTCGTCCCCCAGGCAATTTTATATACCAGCGAGCGCCCTGATTGGGACATTATTGACCAGAATATCAATAGCTTTAAAAAAATGCCAACTGGCTGAGGAAAGAGTGCTAAAGCGCCTAATTGCATAATAATCATTTCCTATTTGCAAGGGATAATATTCAAGGGATAATATTTATTTCAAGGGATAATATTTATGCCCAAGAAATTTATTCTAAAGGAATTTATTCCCGAAAAAAAAGAAAATTTCTTGTGCGCCCCTGCAATGGGATTTGATTATTGTTTTCAGGTTAGCGTTTTTATTGCTGGAGAATCTAAGGACCTATGGAGCTATCTTGGCGGTATAAAAAATGTCTGGTTTTTTCCCTCTTTGGAGTTTTGAGGCGACTTAAGCGGCCCACTGCAAGCTGGTGAAACCTATTTTTCAAAACTTTCCTTTCAGAAAAATTGGACAGGCTATGAAGTTTTGATTGCCGATGAAAACCAACGCCTCTCCGCGCGGCAAGTAGACAGCTATCTATTCATCAAAAAAATGCAGTGCGATCATAAACTTATACCCGTTGACGGAGTAACTATCTCTCAAGAAAAGATAGAATATTCACTTTATGGAGGCATATTCAAGACTGCTATAAATGCAGTTAGTGCAGGGAAAATATTAGGAAACGTCAATTTAGCTGCCCGTCACGAACTAAAAAAATGTCGAAAACTCCCAGAAACAGGGCTAAAAATCTATGAAACCATCGGAAATTGGAACTGAACGATTGCGCAAAATTCTTGGTGACGATCCAAACATTGCTGAAAAGAAAATGTTTGGCGGTGTCGCCTTTATGCTCAATGGTAATATGCTTTGCGGCTATACCAACAAAGGCAAACTGATGGTGCGGGTGGGCAAGGAGCTAGAGGCCCGGGCTCGCCTGCTCCCCGGTGCTCAAGATATGGATTTTACCGGTAAAAAAATGGGTGGTATGTTATTTGTTGACGAAGAAGCGCTTGAGAAAGATGCCGCTCTGAACCAGTGGATTGCCTTGGCCACAGAATTTGTTGGTTCCCTGCCGGCCAAATAGTCTTTCATTACTCCCTATCCCTGAGGCAAATCTGGTGCTATAGGGGCGCCTGAAACGGCCGGTTTTTTGTGGCCAAATTTTACCAGTAGTTTGCGGAGCTCCCCATGGAAAAGATTAAAGTTGCGAATCCAGTCGTCGAACTCGACGGCGACGAGATGACCCGGATCATTTGGCAGGCCATCAAGGACAAGCTGATCCATCCATACCTTGATATTGATCTTGAATATTATGATCTTGGAATTCAGGCCCGCGATGAAACCGATGACCAGATTACCATTGATGCCGCTAACGCCATTAAAAAGCATGGCGTCGGCGTAAAGTGCGCCACCATTACCCCTGATGAAGCCCGGGTAGAAGAGTTTGGCCTGAAAAAAATGTGGCGTTCTCCCAACGGCACCATACGCAACATCCTTGGCGGAGTGATCTTTCGCGAGCCAATTATTTGCGACAATGTTCCAAAGCTTGTTCCCGGCTGGACCCAGCCAATAATAGTTGGCCGCCACGCCTATGGCGATCAATATCGCGCCACAGATTTCCGCTTCCCCGGCAAGGGCAAGCTTTCAATAAAATTTGTTGGTGAAGATGGAGCAGAAATCGAACACGAAGTTTTCGACGCCCCTTCAGCAGGCATTGCAATGGCCATGTATAATCTCGATGATTCTATTCGTGATTTTGCCCGTGCATCTTTGAACTACGCCCTGCTGCGCAAAGTACCATGCTACCTTTCAACCAAAAACACCATTCTGAAAGTCTATGATGGTCGTTTCAAGGATATTTTCAACGAAGTATTCGAGGCCGAATTTGCTAATGCCTACAAAAAAGCCGAAATCTGGTACGAGCATCGCCTGATTGACGATATGGTTGCCGCCTCTCTCAAATGGTCTGGCGGTTATGTCTGGGCCTGCAAAAACTATGATGGCGATGTGCAATCAGATATCGTTGCGCAGGGATTTGGCTCTCTTGGCCTTATGACATCTGTTCTGATGACACCCGATGGCAATATTGTTGAAAGTGAAGCTGCCCACGGCACCGTTACCCGTCATTACCGCCAGCATCAAGCAGGCAAGGACACCTCGACAAACTCTACAGCCTCGGTTTTTGCCTGGACACGCGGCCTAGCCCACCGGGCCAAACTGGATGACAACAAGCAATTGGCAAATTTTGCTACCACCCTCGAAGAAACCGTGGTCAACACCATTCAAAGTGGCGCGATGACCAAGGATCTGGCGCTGTTGGTTGGCCCCGAACAAGAATGGCTAACCACCATGGGCTTTTTGGATGCAATTGATAAAAACCTGCAAAAAGCAATGCAATAGCTTTGTAAAAACTCAATAAAAAGGCGGGTGCTCTAATCACCCGCCTTTTTTTATAAGTAATTTTGAAAGAAAATCAGTCGACGTTTGCTTACTTGAAATCAAGATGAGATTGCCTGCCGGATCCCTTCAATTGCTTCTTGTGCTTTGGCCCCTTCAGGGCCACCGGCCTGAGCCATATCCGGGCGGCCACCACCGCCCTTGCCGCCCAAAATTGCGGAGCCGGCACGAACCAGATCAACAGCGCTGAATTTTTCTACCAAGTCATTAGTGACCCCAACGGCTAACCCGGCTTTTCCATCAGGAGTTACCCCGATCACAGCAGCTATTCCAGAACCTATTTGCTTTTTGGTTTGATCAACAATTCCACGCAAGTCTTTTGGCGCCAAACCTTCAACGACCCGACCAACAAAATTAATCCCGTCAATTTTTTCGGTAGCGCTTTTCTCTTTAGTTTCACCACCAAGGGCCAATTTCTGACGGGTTTTATCAAGCTCTCTTTCCAGATTTTTACGCTCATCAATCAACGCCTGTACCCGCTCTATTGCTTCTGGAGGCGATGCTTTCAAAGTAGAAGCCAATGCTTTTAGGGTTTCATCCTGCTCGACAAGATACTTTCTTGCCCCCTCACCGCTAACCGCTTCAATCCTGCGAACTCCAGCCGCTACCGATGTTTCCTGCACAATACGAATAAGCCCGACATCACCTGTTCTCCTTGCATGGGTGCCTCCGCACAATTCCATTGAGTACGACTTCTTGGCAGGCGCATTTTCATTTTGTTCTTCAAGATACCCCATGCGCACAACCCGCACTTCATCGCCGTATTTTTCACCAAAAAGCGCCATTGCTCCGGCTTTACGCGCCGCATCAACAGCCATCAACTGGGTCTCAACAGGTGAATTTTGCAAAACTATTTTGTTGGCAAGCTTTTCAATTTTTTCAATTTCTTCAGCCGTCACAGGTTTATTGTGGGAGAAATCAAACCGCAACCGATTGGAATTTACCAGAGATCCTTTTTGCACAACATGAGTACCAAGAATTGTTCTCAAAGCTTCGTGCAACAAATGTGTTGCCGAGTGATTAGCCCGAATTGCGGTTCTATTAGCTTTATCAACATTAAGGGAAACAGCGTCGCCCACATGAATTGTGCCGGATTTAACCTCTATATAATGGGCAAAAATTCCGCCTGCCTGCTTTTGCACATCGTTGACCAACACCAAAGAATTATCGCCAATAATCTCGCCAATATCGCCAACTTGCCCACCACTTTGGGCATAAAAAGGGGTCTGGTTACAAACCAAAAGACCACTCTGACCAGCACTAAGTTTGTCAACCTCTTTGCCATCTTTGACAAGGGCCACTATTTCCCCTTGTGCAGCTTCACTATCATAGCCCAAAAATTCGCTTGGCTGCACACGCTCCCCAACAGCAAACCAGATCAGGTCATTACCGATAGAACCAGAGCCTTTCCAACTGGCTCTGGCAGCAGATTTTTGTTCTTGCATAGCTTTGTCAAAACCAGACTTGTCCACTACAATTTTGCGCTCGCGCAATGCATCCTCGGTTAAATCCAAAGGAAATCCAAAAGTATCATAAAGATTAAAAGCGCTTTCACCATCCAGCACATCGCCGGCCCCCAAGGAAGCAGTTTTTTGGTTTAAAATCTGCAAGCCCCTTGAAAGGGTTTTTAAAAATCGCTCTTCTTCCAGAAAAATTGTTTCACTGATCATGCTCTGGCCGTGCACCAGTTCAGGATAGGCCTGCCCCATTTCCTGAACCAAAACCGGAAGCATTTTGAAAATACTCGGCTCGTTACTGCCAAGCAAAGAGGCATGGCGCATTGCGCGGCGCATTATCCGTCGCAAAACATACCCCCGCCCCTCATTGGAAGGCAAAACACCCTCGGCGATCAAAAAAGCCATGGAGCGTAAATGATCGGCGATTACCCGCTGGGAAACCAGATTTTTTTCAGCACTATCAGAACCTGTGGCCTGCGCACCCGCTTCAATCAATGTGCGAAACATATCGGTTTCAAAGACATTATTTGTCCCCTGCAACAAGCCCGAAATTCTCTCCAGCCCCATACCCGTATCAATGGAAGGCCTTGGAAGATTTAGGCGCTCTCCATCGGCCTGCTGGTCGAACTGCATAAACACCAGATTCCAGATTTCGATAAATCGGTCGCCATCCTCCTGGGCACTTCCCGGAGGGCCGCCCCAGACCTTGTCACCAAAATCATAAAATATTTCCGAACACGGACCACAAGGCCCCGTATCACCCATGGACCAAAAATTATCATTTGTAGAAATTCTAATGATTTTATCTTCGCTTAAACCGGCAATACGCCTCCAAAGATCATAGGCCTCGTTATCTTCGTGATAAACTGTGACCAAAAGCTTGTCTTTGGCGACATCAAAATCACGGGTGATAAGGTTCCAGGCAAGCTCGATCGCCCGTTCTTTAAAATAGTCTCCAAACGAGAAATTGCCCAACATTTCAAAAAAAGTTAGATGTCTGGCAGTAAGCCCTACATTATCAAGGTCATTATGTTTGCCACCAGCCCGCACACATTTTTGCGAGGTTACCGCTGTGGTATATGGTCGTTTTTCAACCCCCGTAAAAACATTCTTGAATTGCACCATTCCCGCATTGGTGAACATAAGGGTTGGGTCATTTTGGGGGACCAAGGGCCCTGAAGAAACATTGGCATGCCCTTCAGAAGAAAAATAATCAATAAATGTACGACGTATATCGTTGACGCTACTCATAAATTCTATCCGTTACAAAAAAATGGACAGGCAAAAACCCATCCTGAATATTCAAGCAAATTTCTTGTATATGCCAATAGCCTTCACGTCCAGCATTTGCCGATTTTTGTGATTTATAAGCAAACCATATTTTTTTCCATAGGTCATGCCCTCAAATAAAAAAGGTGACCAGACAAGGTCACCCTAAATTATCTCGAATAAGGAATTTTTACCAAATTTATTTTTCCTTATCGCTCTTTTCAGGCAAAACTTCTACCGGAACCTTAGCCAACTCGCCTTCTTCGCCCTCTAAAAGGCCAGCACTCTGACGAACTCCGTGTTCAATCTCGTCAGCAATTTCCGGATGCTCGAGCAAAAATTGCCGAGAATTTTCCCGTCCCTGCCCTAATCTCTGACTATTATAGGAAAACCACGAACCGGCTTTTTCTACCATTCCAGATTTTACTCCAAGGTCGAGCAGCTCACCGGTCTTGGAAATTCCCTCTCCATAAAGAATATCAAATTCTACCTGCCTAAAGGGAGGGGCCAATTTATTTTTTACCACTTTTACCCGCGTCTGATTACCAATCGCTTCGTCCCGATCCTTGATTGTGCCAATCCGGCGAATATCAAGACGAACCGACGAATAAAATTTAAGCGCATTGCCTCCGGTAGTGGTTTCCGGCGAGCCAAACATCACACCGATTTTCATTCTAATCTGGTTGATAAAGATAACCATAGTTTTTGACTTGGAAATAGATCCGGTCAATTTACGCATTGCCTGACTCATCAAGCGCGCTTGCAGGCCAGGCAAGGAATCTCCCATCTCCCCTTCAAGCTCAGCCTTTGGTGTAAGGGCTGCAACCGAATCAATCACCAAAACATCCACTGCACCCGAGCGAACTAGCGTGTCGGTAATTTCCAGCGCTTGCTCGCCAGAATCTGGTTGGGAAATTAGCATAGCATCAACATCAACACCCAGCTTTTGTGCATATTCCGGATCCATCGCATGCTCAGCATCTACAAAGGCACAAATCCCACCAGATTTTTGCGCTTCAGCAATAACATGTAAAGCCAGTGTGGTTTTGCCGGAACTTTCGGGGCCAAAAATTTCCACAATCCTCCCCTTGGGCAAACCGCCAATACCAAGGGCAATATCCAGGCCAAGGGAGCCGGTAGAAATCGATTCTACCTTTTGAATTGTATTTTCGCCCAGGCGCATGATTGAGCCTTTGCCAAAATTACGCTCTATCTGTACCAAAGCTGCTTCCAGCGCTTTGTTCTTGTCCATTGATCCACTTTCAACTACCCGAAGTGACGATTTTGCCATTATTAAACTCCTATTTCAAATTTCTAATATTTGCTAATTGTGATTTCACTAAATCCATCTACTGCTTTATGAATTTTATCATTTCACCTTTAATTCCTATAATGTACGTATTTTGTTCTCATTTTGTTTCGTAAATGTCAACAAGAAAGAACAGAACTTTTTGATTTTATTTGTAGCTTTATTGCTAGAATGACCACTATGCAGCTTGAACAGCAGCGAATCGCAACAATTTCCAGCGCATTTACCAGCGTATTAAGGGATAAACTTTTCCTATTTAGCAAAAATATACAAATACGTGTTTGCCGCTAAAGGGATAATAACCATTGCTTAACCAAAAGAATATCACTATCTAACGATAGTTGGTTCCATTGTGGAATTAGCAAAGTTCTCAGGGCGGGGCGAAATTCCCCACCGGCGGTAAGAGAATAATACCGAAACTATTCGGATTAATTCTTAAAGCCCGCGAGCGCCGACAAAAGCAGGAAACTGTTTTTTTCGGGTCAGCAGATTTGGTGAAACTCCAAAGCCGACGGTCATAGTCCGGATGAGAGAGAACGGGAGCCGGTTGGCGCAATTTATTAGGTAACCCTACTTTTTTGGGGAGGGGGCCTTGCGTTTTTCGATCCCGCTTTACCCTGAGGCATGTTCGGGTTTAGCGATGAAAGGATCGAAAATATGAACCAGACAGCCTCTAAAACAACTAGCAACTACGCCATGATCGCCACATTTTACATGCTTGGCGCGCAATTAATGTTTGCCCTTGTAAATTTTACTTATGATGTATTGACCAATCCATGGAATCCGATGCTGGAGGGCGAAAAGCTCACATCTTCTTCCACCGTATTCTGGCAATATTTGCTCGCCACGGTTTTTATTCTTCCGCTGGTCTTTAAGATTGGACTGGATAAACTAAAAACCCGCCACCCGATGTTGCACGAAGTTCGCGCCCTTACCTCAGCCATAGGTGCGCAGGTTTTTGTATTCGGGTTTGCCTCGGGTGTACCGGTTTGGCAGATGATAGGCCTACTTCTTACGGGGCCATTTTTTGTATTGATCGGTTCGGTGCTATTTTTGGGCGAACGCCTGACCTCTACCCGCATTGCCATGTCGGTTTTAGCCTTCATTGGGGCATTTCTAATCGTTGGTTTTGGCTCGGACTCATTTACCGCAGCCTCGCTATTACCGGTTGTCGCTGCTATGCTGTGGAGCGCAACTACCTTGATAAGCAAATATCTTTCACGCGAAGAATCTGCGGAAACACTAACGCTTTATCTGGTTCTTTTGATCAGCATAAATCACGCTATCATCGGCACAGCGCTCGTTCTTTTAGCGCTATTTCTTCCAGAAGGCACCCTGCCCACAACATTGACCTCGGGCATTGATTTTAGCTTTCCAACCGGAAATGCCCTGTGGTTAATATTGCTGCTGGCCTTGATAACCGCAGCATCGCAATATTTATTATGGAGCGCTTACAAGCTGGCAGACGCCTCTTACCTGCAACCATTTGACGATCTAAAACTACCAATTAACGTTCTTCTTGGCTGGATAGCGCTCTCGCAAGTACCAACCGCTTGGTTTTGGCCCGGCGCATTACTGATCGTTGGTGCATCACTTTATATTGCGGCAGTTGAAAATCGTAAATCCAATAGAAAAATTATAAAAATTCCTGCAAAAGTATAGCCCGACGGCAAATCAATTTGATTTTGGTGTTTTGGATTTTAAACTGCAAAAATCGGGCGGCGCTATTTATTTAAAGCATGTCTGCCAAAAGTGGGCACGGTTTTGGGATAAAAGACTTAGCGAAAATAAAAGAACTAAAGCCTGTCGCATGAATATTATCAAACGCGACAGGCTTTAGGGTCAGGACCTAATGCCGCTCAATTTTTTGTCTCTGTTCGATCACTACCCGACAGAACAGTCTTTACCTTGGAATTAATTTGATCAAACGAATAGGGTTTTGCTAAATATTCCACACTATGATCATCCGCAAAACTTTTCCGAACTTCATCTTCTGCAAAGCCGGAAACAAAAATCACCTTAACATCGGGCAAACGTTTTCTTACCTCGATCAAAAGACTTGGCCCATCCATACCTGGCATCATCACATCCGAAATCATCAGGTCAATTTTATTGTCAATCTCATCAAGTATTTCAAGCGCTTCTTCTCCACCGTCAGCCTCGAAAACCTCATACCCGGTGGTTTTTAATGTCCGCACTGAAATAGCACGTACCATATCGTCATCTTCCACGATTAGAATACGCTCATTACCTGTCAGATCTTTTATAACCCGTTGGGGAGCAGGTTCTACCGCTTTTTCAAGCTCATTTTCGTTTGGAACATAGCGAGGAAAGAAAACCCTGAATTTAGTCCCCTTGCCAATTTCTGTATCAGCATAGATAAAACCGCCGGTCTGCTTGACTATTCCATAAACCATGGAAAGCCCAAGACCAGTCCCCTTGCCCTGCTCCTTGGTGGAAAAATAAGGTTCGTACATTTTTTTCAGTACTTCCTCAGGAATACCGGTGCCGTTATCCTCCACCTCGATCAAAACATAATCAGCGGCAGGCATGCCCCTATAGGAAAATGTTGCGGATTCCCTCTCCATAACATTGCGGGTTCTAAGGGTTATTTCTCCCCCCTCAGGCATAGCATCGCGCGCATTGATAGCCAAGTTTAGCACCACCTGCTCCAGCTGAACCACATCGGCTTTAATTGGCCAAACGTCACGGTCATGGGAGACGCTAAGAGTTACATTCTCAGTCATCAAACGCTTGAGGAAAATGTTATAATCATCAATATGGGTGGGTAATTCCAAAATTCGAGGCCGCAAGGTTTGTTGTCGCGAATAGGCCAAAAGCTGGCGAACCAGAGCTGCTGCTCGGTTGGCACTTTGCTTGATTTGCATTATGTCGGAAAATGAAGGATCTGTTGATTTATGTCTAAGGAACAACAGGTCGGCAAATCCGATAATTGCGGTAAGAACATTGTTGAAATCATGGGCCACTCCGCCCGCCAACTGTCCAATTGCCTGCATTTTTTGCGCCTGCACAAATTGCGCCTGCAATTTAGTATATTCAGTCATATCCAGAGTATAGACGATTACTTCTTCTGTTGAATTACCGATTTTTTCTGATGGTGAAAGATAAAGCCTGACCGAACGCTCTTCATCATTGGCCAGCAATGCATCAACCGGTTCAATTTGCGATAAATTTTGCTTAACCCCTTTTAACGCTTCGTGAAATGCATTGATATTTTTGCTATCAATCAATTCCGAGAACACTGCGTTTTCAATGGCTTTTTCTGTTGTGCTGATGTTGAAAATTCGAGCGAACGGCGCGTTGGTGCTAACAATTCGTCCCTCGCCATCAAGAGTTGCGATGGCAAAAGGAGTGTCATTAAAAAATCGGGAAAACTTGACTTCAGCCGCCCGTAATTCATCCGGATTTTCACCGCTTTTTTTGCGATCAAGCACCAGAGTTCTGGTTTCGCCAAGTTCTCCCTCTGCCAGACGGGCAGCCCTATGCAATAATCGAACCGGAAAACTCGTTCCATTCCTATGGACCAGATCTATATCTATGATCTGGGTTTTGATTTTTCCATCGGCCCGTCCGCCCATAAGCAAGCTGCTGCCATCTCCACGAACCAGATTTTCCAACCGTAAATCACCGGGTTCAAATTCGGCCAGATCTATACCCAGCCAATCTGCAAGGGTGGCATTGATATACTGAATACTTCCATCCTTATCGGCAGAAAAGAAACCGGCTGGCGCATGATCCAGATAATCAATTGCCCGCTGCAATTCCTGAAAAGTATTTTCTTGCCGGTCACGATCAGCTGAAATATCGCGCACTATCCATGTGAGACTGGTTTGTTCATTATTTTGTAACGGAGGTAAAGAGCGCACAATAATTCTGAACCAGAGAGGCTTATTCCCCTCGGTCCGGCTACCGTCAAAATTTCTTGTCAGGCGTATATCCTCGATTGCATGTCGCCCCTCGCGCGATGCCAGCGCCAACCGGTGCATTGCTTCTCCGGCTTCTGGCTGATTGGCAAACAAACGGATTACCCCGACAGGCGCGCCTTCGCTGATCTTTTTCGACATTTGTAGATATTTGCGGTTGGCGTAAGTTATTTCGCCCTTTTTGTTGGCAATAACCACCCCGTCTGTCGCGCTATCCAACAGCGAGCGCGAAAGGGTGCGTCCCTCGGCACCGCTAGAAATTACAAACAGGCCCGAGGCCAGCGCAAACAGGCAAAACACTCCGGCAATCGCCAGCACACCCAAAAACAATATAAACCATTGCGAAGGTATCTCGCTGCCATAAATGGTGAAATATCCGGCAATTCCTACAAATACCAGTATCAGCAGGATTACCCGCCACAGGCTATTGCGGGATGTTTGCACATTTAGTGGTTCGGGATAATTTTCATCAAACATCTGCGCGTATCAACCCGACATTTCCCCGGCGCTAACCGGCCTTATCCCCAAAACGAATCACACTTTATTAACAGGTAGCAAACCCTCCACTGGTTTGGGTAGAGTCCAGTTGAAAAAAACCCTTTTTATAACCCACTTCTTGATATTTATTCACCAGATAGTCGGCTTTTTGCTGTTTTTTGGTCCCACCAAGCTATATTTACAGCCCACTAAACTATTTTTCAGGCCCGCCAAGCAGCTTTGTCCTTCAACTGCATCACATAACCGATAACCTGAGCCACAGCCCTAAAATGCTCTGTTGGCACCACCTGATCAATTTCGACACTAGCATACAACGCTCGCGCCAGTGGCGGGTTTTCAACTATGGGCACCTTATTTTCCCCTGCAACACTACGAATGCGCAAAGCTATGGCATCAGCGCCTTTTGCAACGCAAATTGGTGCCGCCATCTCCTTGTCATATTTCAGGGCAACTGCAAAGTGGGTCGGGTTGGTTACTACAACAGTAGCATCAGGCACCGCTGCCATCATCCGTTTGCGAGATTTTTCAGCACGGAGTTGCCTTATCTTTTGCTTGATCTTGGGGTCACCCTCCATACTTTTATGTTCGTCACGCACTTCCTTGATGGTCATTTTTTGCTTTTCATGCCATTTTTGTTGCTGGTACATAAAATCAGCAATGGCAACAACAGTAACAATTGCCAAAGTAGCAATAAATATCTTGATCCCTAATTCCATAAAAATACTTAGAACAAGCCATAAATCTGCTGTCATCATGGTATCGAGCCGATCACGCTCCGTCCACATAACAACAAAAATCACGATGGCTACCATGGTAATCTTGACTAGGCCCTTACTAAAATTAGCCATGGATTCCATGGAAAACAGGCGCCCCACACCTTTTATAATCGAGACTTTCGACGCCTTGGGTTTTATCGGATCAAGCGATAATACCGGCTTGTGCTGAATAACATTTGCTGCAATAGCAAACAGGGACAAAAATCCCAATGGTAGCAATACCGTTAACAAGATCGTTTGAAAAAGCCCACTGAACAGGGCCTGAACGCCCGCCCCCTCCAGCGAGAATTGATCAGCATTGGCAATCAATAATTGCAACTTGTCCATCAGATTTACGCTGGTAACCGGAGCAACAAGAGAAAACATCAGGGCCGCACCCAGCATCATAAACCAGGTTGTAACTTCCTGACTTTTGGCTACGTCGCCTTTTTTATGGGCCTCATCAAGCTTGTGTTGCGTGGCGTCTTCTGTTTTTTCCGACTTGTCCGGTTCATCAGCCATTTTTCAGGACACCAACATGGTGAAAAAGTTTTTGAAATGTTCTAGATACCAAGCCATCATGCCGCTGATCAAAACCATCAACAAAACAAAGCCAATTCCAACATTGGCTGGCATGGCGATGAAATAAATCTGCAATTGCATCATCAAACGCGCAATCAGCCCCAGCCCCAAATTAAACACCAGACCGAACACCAAAAAAGGCGCTGACATCTGCACCCCAACAATAAAAGCCGATGTAAATGCCTTCAAGGCAGCAATCATTGCATCCTCGAGCATCAAGGATCCGGTTGGGGGAAAATATGTATAAGAATCAAAAATGGCGGCCAGCACCAGATAGTGAAGATCGGTTACAAAAACCAGCGTTATGCCCAGCAATGTCAAAAAATTGCCGATCAGTGCACTCTGCACTCCGGGTTGCGAGGGGTCATTGGCCGTTGCCATGCTCAGTCCCGACTGAAAGGCCACAACAGCACCTGCGGTCTGGGTAGCCATAACAATCATGCCGGCGATAGCACCAATAACCAGCCCCACCAATATTTCCCTGATTAGCATAAATGCCATTCCTGGAATTGTTTCTGGCATAGCGGGCAATTGATCGCTAACCAAAGGAAAAAGCACCAGAGAAAAAACCACAGCAAAAGCAAGCCGTAAATTGACTGGAATTATCCTCTCGCCAATGGCCGGGGCCAGCATCAACATGGTACCAACTCGGCCAAAAACCAAAAGAAACAAAAATGCGGTTCTGGGAAGCCAGTCAATGGATACTAGCATTGGATAAGTTTCTGGCCAGATTTAGTCAATTTGGCTTTTGGTATTAGCACACTTTGGCCAGCAGTACTCTTAATCCCGCTTTTGCCAGCAGTACTCTTGGCACAATTTCTAACCCCGTTCTCAAAACAGGCTTTGTCTCCGGACAGGGCAGTATTATTACGGCTTTTCATTCAGCCACTCGCAACGATCAGTTCAACTATACGCTGCATATAAACTCCAAGAGTTGCGCCCATAAACGGCAACACCACCATAAGAGTTACAAAAATCCCTACAACTTTTGGAACAAAAACCAGAGTTAGTTCCTGAATTTGTGTCAGGGCCTGAAATAGCGCAATCACCAGGCCCACAACCAGGCCCACCACCATCATTGGCGCTGATATAACTATCAGAACCCAAAGCCCGGATCGGGCAATATCAAGCACACTTGCATCAGTCATCTTGCATCAGTCATCTTGCCCTAAATATTAAATCGGCATCCGCATGATTTCCTGATAGGCCGAAATCACTTTATCCCTAACGGTCACCATTGTTTCCACTGCCAATTCGGTTTCTGCCACAGCGGTAACCATATCAACAACGCTGGCATTTCCCTCCAGCATATTCATCGCTACCTGATCAGATTGTTTACCCGATTCTACAACCCCCTGCACAGTCTCGGATAATATGGAGGCAAAATCTCCACCTGTGCCGACTTCGGCAGCCGGAGAAGCAGCAGCTTTGGCGCTGTCCTGAATCAGTTGAGCGGTATTACCATATGCAGAAGCGGCGGCGGAAATTGGTATGCTCATTTTTACTTTATTCCTTTCTAAATCATCTTGGTCTTTGTGAGACAAACCGGGCGGCCAGCCTCTTAACCACGGCAATCAGCCTCTTAACCCGTAGGGCCAATCAGCCCCGCAAAATATCCAGCGTTTGTCCATACATTGCCCGCGAAGAGCGAACCACATTCAGATTGGCTTCATAGGTGCGCTGGGCTTCGCGCATATCCGCCAATTCGATAAGAGAATCCACATTCGGGTAGCTCACAAACCCCTGTTCGTTGGCAGCCGGGTGACCGGGTTCATAGCGGCTATCAAACTCGGATTGGTCAAACACCATTTTCCCGATTTTGACATTATAGGCATCCATTTCACGATCAAAAACCGCACTAAATGTAGGAATTCGGCGCCGGTAGGGATCTTCCCCGGGGGATTTTGCCGCTGAATCGGCATTAGCCAGATTTTCAGCAATCACCCGCATGCGTGCTGATTGGGCTTCAAGGCCCGAGGCGGCAATTTTTAGTGAGGATATAAAATCACCCATAAATTTTCTCCAGAAACTTCTCAAAAAATTGAAATCAAATAATTAACAATTAGAACTTTGCCCGCCATTCAAAGCTGCTTCGCCATGCCGGTTGAATAAAATCACCTTCCAAGTGCCGTACGAATAAGCTTGACTGAACGGGTATAAAGGGAAGTTGCCGCCTGATAATCCATTTGGTTGGCTGCGACCTTCATCATCTCGTCTTCAAGGGTAACCCCGTTTCCCTCCGGAGTGATTTCAAAACTGTTCATAGTCTGGGCACTAAACTTGCCACCATCAGTTCTGTTAATGGCAATATGACCGGGCTGAGTAGTAGCCACCGAAATTGAATTCACCTGGTTTTTTGAAACCATTTCTGAAAAATTGAATTCTTTCAGATCTCGCCCCCGATAGCCCGGGGTTTCCGCATTCGCGACATTTTCCGCCAACAGTTTTTGCCGGGTTTCATTCCATTGCATCTTGCTGCGAAGAGCGGCAAATATTGGTAATTCACTATTTCCCATATCAAAAGACTCACATTATCCACACCGGCAAATTCTGCCCACTTCATGGTTAACGAGTCGTTAATTATTCGACCCGGCCCGGCACTTTTTGCTCTTTTTTTCTAAAAAATACTGGAAGATGGAATATTTTGCCGCCCCAAGGTGATAAAAATGATAATTTCTCGCGAGGCGCCTAAAATATTTTAAAAGCGCATGACAAAAGCTCATGAAATACTTGCAGACTTGTAGAATGGCTATATTCCCATAGGCGAGCCAACAAGAAAATGGCAATGTAGATCAAGGCCCCACCTCAAAATTAAAATCAGAACATATATTTCTCTTTGTCATAAAATAACTGCTTCACCCTTACAAATAATATGTATATTGAGCGCAACGAATACGGCATCGCGTTACGAATTTAAAAATTAAATACTGCGTTTTATGACGCTCTTTTTGTGGAGTACAAAAATGGGATTTTTAACCGGCCTTTTTGGCGGAGAAACTAACGTTTGGACCATTTTTCTGGCCCTGATTATTGTAATTACCCTGATAATAATCGCTGTCTGGTTTCTTAAGTTAATTTTTAAAGCGTCGGTGACCATAGCAGGTGGGCGCAAAAGACGGCTGGCCATGGTTGATAGCATAGCCATTGACGCCAAACGCAACCTTATCCTTGTACGCCGGGATGACGTGGAGCATCTTATATTGGTCTCTGGCACCGGTGATGTGTTGATTGAAGGCTCGATCCCCTCCCCTGAAATAGCTCGGATATCTAACACAAAAACCAATCAAGTTGTGCCCATGCCATCTATAAAAACGCCAATTAGCCAAACTAACAACAATCAGGCTAGCAACAATAATGCTCCAAACAACAATTTTGCGCCTAAAAAAGATAATTCGATTCTGGAGACAAAAACACCTAATGACCGCAACGGTCTTTCACGTCTGTTGCGCAAGGATCCAAAAATCGAACCGACACCTGTCGCAGCTCCACCCATAGCAACACCAATACAAGACGCCACCCAAACGACAACTTTTGAAAATGCGCAAATTACCCCTTCTGTCACGTCAGACCCTATTGCCGCTTCTATCGAAACAATAGTTACAGCAGCTAAAGATACCATTCCCCAAACAAGTGATAACGTCGTAACGCCTTTACAAAGCACTGGCATATTAAAACCGGTAAGCGAAATAGTACCTGTTCAATCTGGCAACATGCCCAACAGCACAACAACGAGTGAAACAGCGAACGAAACTCAAAACGCCGCCCCCGGTGAAATTGCCTCGCCTGCAACTGGCGAACAAAAGAAATCTGAGGAAGTAGAACCCCATAGCGAAGATAATACTAATACCTCTCCCTCCGACTCAGCTAAGAACAATGCTCAACAGGTAGATACCAAGGCAATGGAATCTATCAAAGAAGGGGCAATTTCTGGCGATGACGGAGCCGAACCCAGCAAAGAAAACAGTGATCCCACAACAAGTGAGGGATCAAAAACAAGCAACTAAACCAGCTAGACCTCCCTATCAAATATGGGGGATGGTTCTGGTTCTGCTTGTGGCCGCTTCTTTGGTTTTTTTGCCCAACGATGTTTTTGCCCAAGGCATTACCGTAGATTTTGGGGATGAAACTACCCTGACTGAACGCGCAGTGCAGCTGATAGGGCTGATTACGGTTCTTGCGCTGGCCCCCTCGATTCTGGTCATGGTTACCAGTTTTACCCGCATAGTCATTGTTCTATCACTGTTACGAACAGCGCTTGGCCTGCAAACAGCTCCCCCCAATACCGTTATGATTTCACTGGCGCTTTTTTTAACCGCCTTCATAATGGCTCCCACCTTTCAGAAAAGCTATGAGCAGGGGGTTCAGCCATATATGAATGGAACAATTGAATTTCAGGAGGCTTTCGAGCTTTCGGCAGAGCCGATACACAGGTTCATGAGAGCCAATGTGCGCGAAAAAGACGTACAATTATTTATGGACATGTCAAATACCGCGCCCCCGGAGACGATAGAAGAACTGTCGCTGACTATTCTGATTCCTGCCTTCATGATTTCAGAATTACGGCGGGCTTTTGAAATCGGCTTTCTACTATTTTTGCCCTTTATCATTATTGATATGGTTGTGGCTTCGGTGCTGATGTCCATGGGTATGCTGATGCTGCCCCCGATTGTTATTTCTTTGCCATTCAAGCTAATATTCTTTGTGCTTGTTGATGGCTGGAATTTGGTGGCTGGAGCAATCGTGCGTAGTTTTGTGAGCGGATAACCAGCCCGTCGGTGCGAGGCCGCTAAATTCCACTTACCCAAGCAAAACACCCAATTACCCAAGCAAAACAGCCACTTATCCAGCTCCTGCAACCGGCGCTGGAGCCAGTGCGCCATCAGCTCCATAGGTCAATCTATAGGAGTTCAAAAATGCCGACAGCCCATCAATATCGGCAATTTGTGCCGCAACTTCTCTAAAACTGGCTCCGCTTGGTGATGCGGTCCCTGTAACATAATCAAACATTGGCCATTCAGGAAAATTGAGCATCCTTTCAGAAAACTTGGAGCGAATTCTGGTTAAGCCAAGCCTGTCGTCGGCAAGAACATAACCTACAGAAGCTTTAATCAAGTTCATACGTGCCGGCAATGTCAGGGCGGTATTGGCATTGCGCTGGCTATAAATCAATTCCAGTTGCTCCGATGCCTGCCTATACCGACCAGCTTGCCAATAGGCATCAACCCGCAACAAATCCACATCCCGACCATTAAGGTTATCCAGAATATCTATAGCCAGTTCCATACGCCCCTCGTCAATCAATGCCCGACCTTCCAACAACCGGCGCTGGCGTTGCAATGACAGGGGCAGATTGGCCAACGAAGTTTTATTCAGCGCTTGCAACGCCAACGCAGGAGTTCGGTTGGCGATATAGATAATCGCCAAATCGGCTGCGATCTGCGAGCGGGCAGCCCCGGCAAGCCGGACATCAAGCTGGTATTCAAGCAAACTTGCTGCCTGGGTCAGTAGATCAACACGTATCAAACGCCGCGCAAGATTGCGTATCATTTCGTCTCCCCGTGCTCCGGGCGGTGTTAAATCCCTAAAATCATAGAACAGGGTAAGAGCTTGCAAATTCTCCATGGAATCGGCTGCGCCATTTATGTAAAGGTCTGCAAATACATCCTGCGCCCTTTGGCTTAAATCTAGAAATGCCCCACTATCTATTTTTGTTTGTGCTGCCTCGCGCACAGTAGAAAACCCGTCTCTATATTCCTTATTGGCGAACTGTAACCGCGCTAAAACTGTCAGCATTTGAGCTTCAACAACTCCGCCGCGCCAGACAATAGATTCTCTGGAAAGAACATCAATTGCCTTGTCAAACTCAAGCCTGTTCATTTTTTCCAGCAGCAAAATAGTTCTCAATATTGCTTCAGCCCGGGTTGGGCGCGCATCGGTGGCTATAACCGAACCATAGGTATCAAGGGCCTCCTCAAACCTTTTATCTAGTTCATCTAGCCTGGCCTCCAGCAATTGCACCTCGCTGGCATCATCCCTTGAAAGGAAGGGGGTTTCTACCTCCTCTAACAAGCGTCTGGCCATAATTGAATCCTCTGTTTCAACTGCTGCGCGAATACCAGCCAGCAAAAACCGTTTCTGCACCCATTGGGGATAAGATCCAACAATTGATTCTGAGGCTAAAATATCAATCCTCGCACCAACAAAATCGCGAACCTGTGTCCGGGCAATGGCGCGCCAGATAAACTGGTCAACCTTTTTTGGTAGTTGACTGGAATTGAGCAACTCCAGTGCATCAGCGCCCCTGAACGCCACAACATTTGCTACCGCCTTGGCCAAGATTGCATCATCAAGCAAATCCTCGACCTGATTTTCTTCAATCAACAGGTTCAGAATTCCAATTGCTTCAAGGCCCAATTGATTTGCGAGCAAAACTTGCGCCAGATCAAGGCGCGCATTTTCACGTACCCTTCCCTCACTATTGGCAGCAATAGCCATCAAGGATTCGCGCCTTTTATTAAGCTCTATGGGGTTTTTCTCTTCAAGGGAGATTAAATCAATATACCCTTTTCGATCAGCATCAGATATTTCGTCTCCCCCGCGAACATCAACGCTCGAAGATAAAACCAGGCCGTTTTGCGAAGTAAGAATAATTTCGCGTTGCCCAAGGGTGATTTCAAGCCCTTCCATCTCCGGCTTTATAACCAGACCATGGGTTGAGCTCAAAGCCTCAAAATCAACAAAACTCAACTGCCTGATAATTCCACTGGCAGGAGGAAACATGGTAACTACTTCCAGAACGTCCCCAATTTCGGGATCGCGCAACTGATGCAAACGCACGGGCCTTTGCACATCGGCAACAATTTCAAAGCGCCCCTGCTCATCCTGTCGCCTGATCAACCGGATCGGCTCAGCTGCCGCCATTAGATTATCGCCAAGAGATAAAATCCAGCTTGGCCCTTGCGACCCCAGCGAAGCAAGTCGGCTACTATTCATTTTAATACGCACAATTTGCGTATCTCCGGCTGATATTACTGAAAAATCCTCGCTTATGCTGCCAAGAAGCTCCTCATTATCAGGCGAATTGATTATGGTGGTGGTATCCAAAACCATCCACAAAAAATCACCCCGTTTAAAAACCGCCGCAGATGTCTCCTGCTCAAAGGGAAATGCAATTCTTATTGTCGATCCAACCCTACTAACCTCAGGTGTTAACTCAATCTGGCTTGTCGGTTGAATTTGCACAGTTTCCTGGACACTTTCTTCGCCTTCAACAATATTGGCAGCCAAAAGCTGCTCCCGATCCGCTTCCTCGAGTTCAAGTGCCGCTAGCAAATCCTGAACGCTGGCTGTTTCAGTATCAGGATTAAGCAAATCAAAATCCAGAACATATTGGCGTTCAGAATTTTTGAAAAATCTGGGACTCACCCCATCCTCAAGTTTGAATTGAGTAAGGTTACTCCCCACAAGCTTAGAACTTTGAAAACTGACTATTTCGCTGGGAAGATCTGAAATAAACTCATAATAATCGATTTCGACGGGCCAGAAAAACTCCAGATTAGCCACCCCGTCCGCTACAGAATATTTCACTTCCGTGTCAACGCTCCAATCAAATGTCAAGCGGGTAAAAGTTGGATTGCGCCCGACATTAACAATAGCGGTGGGGTTATTAGTACGGGCAAATTCGATGCGACGTTGCAACTCGGCAACAGCGGCAGCATCCTGGGCGCGCCGGGCAAGTTCTGCAATCACCTCGGGAGGCAATCCGGGAGCCAAACCTTGCCAATTGCCAGGCAAGAAATCCAAAAACAGCTGTTCTCCAGCCTCCAAGCGATTGATATTCATCACGCTTTTAAGACCAAATCTGACCCCGCGCTTATCAGGGTCAACCCGCGAAATTGAAACATAATCGACCAAGGTGCCGCTAATATCGGGCAAAAAAACGTCGATCGGCTCAACAAATTCCAGCGCGACAACACCGTTTTCAGAATTGAGGGTATATTCTGGCAAATCAAAGCGATCGGGAAAGGTAAAAACCACTCTCCCGAATCCATCCATTTGTATTGCCGTTACCTCAACCCTCTCCTGGGAGAATGCCATGGAGGGCACCATAAAAACCGCAAGGAAAAACATGGCTGCAAATCGCGCGAAATTCTGCAATATCTGACTTTTGAGAAAACGCTTTTTCTCGCGCATTAAACCTCAAACCTAACGAGTCACACCCAATAGTTCACCTGCACTTCAACCAGCAATAATTACAAAGGCCAACTGCAACAAACTTCATCCAGTCAAAATACTCCAAAAGCGCTTAACGTCTTCTAAATATTACCCCGTATCGTCTTGAAAAGAGCCATAATCCGGCTAGCCCGATAATCATTGACCTACTATTTGCGGCAAGTTGGCCATATCCGGTGTAACAACATCGCTGGCTGCAACAGCTTGATTTCCGTTCAGTTGCGCCGTAGCCATACGCACAGTTAATTCTTGCGCCCTTTCCGTAGTCATATTAGCCAAAATGGGCGACATTTTACGCGGGCTCATTTTTGTCGCCAATCGAAGCAAGATATCCATATTTAACGAGTTGAAAACCAGCGCAGCCTCAGAGGATTTCATATTCGCATACATGGAAACCAAAGCACCAAATTGCTCATCTTCTTGGGCTTTTTGCTGATCAACCAACGCCTGAACTCTGGCCTCGACCGCTTGCAATGAGGCAATTCTTTCATTCAGGCGCGCTTCGGCTGCTGCCACCAGATTTTCTTGCAGCTTAATAGTTTCCTCCCTCGCATCCAGTTCAGATCGTCTTTCACTCAAACGCTGCAGCAAGGCTTGCTCGGTAAGAGATACCCCGTCGGCATTGCCAAATTCGGCTATTTCCCCATTTTCATTTTCAAGGGTAGGAACAGCATCGCGTATTCCATTGTTGGCGGGAGGATTAACGCTCGAAAACAACGAATCCGCTGCTCGCTGGGCCGCCGCTTCTTCAATTGTTGAAAGCTGTTGCCCGCTAGCCCCGTCTTCGCCTGACTGGCCATTTGGCTGTTGATTATTTACAATTTGCGCCTGGGCAACACCAGTACCCAAAAGAGTATAGCCGCCCTCGGTAAACAGCCCAACAGTCTTTAACAATAAAAGTGCTGTTATACTAATCAGAACTATCGGTAGCAGCCGAAAGGTTTTCACGCCACACGCCCTTTACGTTTTTCGTGAATATTCAATTGCTCAAGAGCCATACCTGCGCGCCTGTTTTCAACTCTCGCAATGGTTTGCGATTGTTTGGCGGCACTGGTTATCTGGGAAATTTTTTCAACAACGGTTTGGCCGGCAACAACATGATTGGCCAGTTCAACGCCAAACTTCTCCGCTTCTTCAAGTCTGGAATTGAGTACATTATCCGCTTCACTAGCTACATCTTTTAATTGTGCAATGGCATTATTTGCCAGATTGGTGGCTGATATCAAATCAACAATCATGTTACTCATAGTATCTTTGTCTGCCTGCAATGCAACCAGTCTCTTATTCAAGATATAACAATAACCTATTGTCATAACTAACAAAATTGCTACTCCGGTTTCTATAATCAAACCAAATGAAATTCCGCTCATCAGGTAGCTTCCCCTTGTTCATCCATAGCCTCAAAAACTGCCATGGTTACGTTCGATGGATTTAGGGGTTGGCTAACCCGCACAGAAATATTCTTCCCAATATGGCCCATCACCGCCTCGGTAATATCGACGCCACCACAGCGCAGGGTAATTGGATCGTTTGGCTCCCGATCAAAAAGAATTGTTTCTCCTACAGAAAAATTCAGCACTTTTGACAGGGGCAATTTTGTTTCGTTAAGTATAGCCTCAACCTGCGTATCAGCAGCATAAACTTCACTCGCCAGATGACTTTCCCAAGTATCATCGCGACCAAATTTTTCGCCCATAAACATTTGCAGCAATTGCTCACGTATCGGCTCGATGGTTGCATAGGGCAACAATATTTCTACCTTGCCCCCCCGATCATCCATATCAATACGTAACTCGATTAAAATCGCCGCATTTGCCGGACGCGAAATTGCTGCAAATCTAGGGTTTGTTTCCAGCCTTTCCAAAGAAAAGGTTACCTGCGTCAAAGGCTCAAATGCCTTTTTGGTATCAGCCAGAATGACCTCGATCAATCTACGGGACAGGGCTAGCTCAATGGTCGTATATGGGCGCCCCTCAATACGGATTACACCATTTCCCCGGCGCCCCCCAAGCAACACATCGATCATTGAATAAATCAGGCCGCTATCAATAGTCAAAAGGCCAAAATTATCCCATTCCTCGGCTTTTATTACCGAAAGAATTGCCGGCAATGGTATGGAATTCAAATAATCGCCAAAACGAACCGAGGTAATAGAATCAAGGGACACTTCCACATTGTCAGATGTAAAATTGCGCAAAGACGTGGTTGCCAAACGTACCAGACGATCAAAAACGATTTCCAGCATTGGCAGGCGTTCATAGGAAACCAGCGCCGAGTTGATCAGTGCCTGTACACCTGTCAACTCTACCCCGTCAGCAGCCGAAGGGTCAAACCCGAGCAAATTATCAATTTCGTCTTGATCCAGAACCCTGTCTACGCCATCGACATCCTCACCATCGCCGTCCCCGTCAATCATTGCTGCCCATTCAGCAGCCATGGCGTCATCGCCGGCGCCCTCGGTCTCACCGCCGCCTGCGCTATCTTCCATATCCAGCCCCCATTCGGCGGCAAGCTTGTCCTGTTCGTCGCTATCAGCCATCAATAGTTCCTACTGCACAAGAATTTCTTTAAACAGGATACTTTCCACCTCGACAGGATAGAGAGCCAGATTAACCCTTCGTCTCAATTCCTCTTTTAGTCGATAAATACCTGCCGATCCTTCCAGATCACTGCGTCGAAGTTCGCGTAAATACACCTGAAAAGCATCAATAACTCTAGCAATTCTTGGCTCGATCGCGGCTACCATTTCTTCACTGGCAACTTCTAGCGATACGCTTAATTTTAAAAACTGCTCATTATTTTCCTGGCTGCTCAAATTAACCGTCATTACAGGCAAATCATAAAAGAAGGTTTCAACTGCGACAACAACTTCAGCCCCCTCCTCCGATGGTCCACCAGCAAAAAACATGAAATAGGCACCAGCTGCCAACCCAATTACCAGAACCAAAGCAGCACCGGCAATGATTATCAGCTTTTTCTTGCTGCCTTTACCGTCACTATTCCCTTCTCCATCAACAGCACCATCTTCAAAGTCTTTATCGTCCTGCTCTGCTACCGCTTCGTTAGCCATATTATATCGCTCAATATTTCGACCCCTTAAAAATCTGGATCCTTTTTGCATTTATACCAGCTAATCCACCTATGGTTAACGAAAGGTTACCATTTTGCACCGATAGGCAGAAATTGCCCGGTAATTTTTGCCTCCCGACTGTATTTGCCCTGAGCACTACGCCATAATACCAGCTTAAGCATTTGTTTTAACTGTAAAAATCAACTTGGCACACCCTATGCAATGTGTTGGACAGGCAAATGGCTTGGGGAAGTCAGAAACCTTAAACATTCGGGGGATAGCGCCATATGGAAAATGCGCAACTCATAGGACTGTCACGGCAAATCGCGCTCAAACGTCAAATGAACGTGGTTGCCAACAATGTGGCAAATATAAATACCAACGGCTACAAAGCACAAAAGCTTTTGTTCGAAGAATATATTATGCCAAGGGCAGCAGACAAAGTTTTTGGTGCACAAGATCAGCCACTTAGCTACACCAACGCCTGGGCAACTATCAATGATTTTAGCGGTGGGCCTATCTCCCAAACCGGTAATTTCCTTGATGTTGCCTTGCAAGGCGATGGATTTTTGGCCGTGCAAACACCGGGTGGAGAACGCTACACGCGGGCTGGAACCCTTAAAATCGACAATAGCGGGCTGCTGGTCGACAATTCTGGAAATCCGGTTTTATCCGAGGGCGGACAAATTCGATTCGCCCCAACCGAGACCGATATCCGCTTTAACGAAGACGGCTCGATCCTTACCAGCGAGGGCAATAAAGGCCTCTTGCGCATAGTTGAATTTGAAGAGCCGCAAATACTTATCCGTGAAGGTAGTAATTTGTTTTCCGGCGGCGAGCCTTTGGCCGCCAGCAATACCAAAGTCGTTCAGGGCGCTATCGAGCGCTCTAATGTTTCCGGTGTTATCCAGATCGCCGAAATGATCCGCGTCAACCGCGCCTATCAATCCATGGCCAAGATGATGGAGCGCCAAGACAGTATGCGCTCTGAAGCCATCGGGGTTCTGGGCAACCCATCAAGATAATTTTTCCAGGAGAAAAGCCATGAAAGCTCTATATACTGCCGCATCCGGGATGGCCGCCCAGGAACGAAATGTGGAAGTTATTTCCAACAATATCGCCAATATGCGCACCACCGGCTATAAACGCCAGAGGGCCGAATTTCAGGATTTGATTTACCAGACTGTTCGGCGAGCCGGATCTTTGACTTCCGCCACCGGAACTCAGGTTCCCGTAGGTATCGAAATCGGTTCGGGAGTTAAAACCGCCTCCACCGCCAGAATCATGAGTCAGGGCAGTGTCGAGCCAACTCAAAAAGAGCTGGATGTGGCCATTCGTGGCGAAGGCTTGTTTGTTATCAACCTACCAGACGGACGCACCGGCTATACCAGAGATGGTGCATTTGAGCGCGACAATACCGGAACCCTGGTCACCATGGATGGCTATGAATTGCAGCCCGGAATCGTAATTCCCGATACGGCTCGTTCCATCTCGATTTCCGAGGATGGCATGGTCGAGGCTTTTCTTGGCAATGATTCAACCGCCACCCAGCTTGGCCAAATTCAATTGGCACGCTTTGCCAACAAAACCGGTCTGGAATCTATCGGAGGAAATCTTTTTGTTGAAACCGGGGCCAGTGGCAATGCCCAGCTTGGCTCCCCTAATTCCGATAGTTTTGGTGGGGTTATGCAGGGGTATCTAGAACTTGCCAACGTAAACGCCGTTACTGAAATTGCCGATCTTATTGCTGCCCAGCGCGCCTATGAAATGAATTCGCGCGTGGTTTCGGGCGCCGACGAGATGATGTCTTCAGTCAGTCAGTTACGTTAGGATAGGAGGATAAAATGAGCACTCAAAAAAACAAAAATCCGCATAAAAAACAATCACTTGCCGGTATTTTTGGAATCCTTGCATTTCTTGTTGCCCCGACGGCTCAAGCTGTTCCTATTCTAAAGAGTGACGTTAGAGTTGTCGCAGCAATCGTTACTGTTGGCGATATGTTTGAAAATGCGGGAACATTGGCTGAAACAGCACTGTTTCGCAGCCCTGCTCCGGGCACCACCGGTCAGGTTTCGATTCAAAGCATTGCCAATGCAGCTACAAGAATTGGTTTAAGTGATTTTGATAATTCCGGCCTCTTCACTGTCAACGTCACAAGGGCTGGAACAATTGTTGATGAAAGTTCTTTTGAAGCCCTGATAAGTCAAGACCTGCTGGAAACAGGGGTGTTGCGACAAGGTATGAATGTCTCTGTTTTCCTCAACAGCGCCTTTACTCCCGTTTTTGCCGAAGGTAGCGCCACTCCGGTTACCCTTGAAAACCTGCGCTATATTTCTGGCAACAACCGTTTTTCTGCCCGCTTTCGTTTGGCAGGTCAGGCCCGCGCCATAGATATAGCTGGCCGGCTTGATTTTACCATTCAAGCGCCCCATCTGCTTCGCTCCATGCCTTCTGGAACTCTGCTTTCTGAGGACGACATAGAAATGCGCGCCGTACCCGTTCAATTGGCCAATGGCGCCGGAATTCCCATGATCGAGCAACTTGTCGGCAAACAATTGCAGCGCAATTTGCTTGGGGGGGCAGCCATTAGAATAGCTGATGTTGTTGAACCAAATCTAATTTCGCGCAACCAGATTGTTACGCTATTTCTTAAATCCGGTACCATGACCCTAACGGTAAAAGGACGCGCCTTGGCCGATGCTTCCAAGGGCGAAACTGTTTCTGTTCTCAATCTGCTTTCAAACTCGGTGGTTCAGGGAATTGCCATTAGCCCCGGCACAGTTGAAATCAGCACAAATTCAACTCTTGTAGCATCTCTTTAACCACTTCATTCGGGGGAATGATCATGAAATTTTTTAAATTGCTTATTATATTTTTTGCCCTTGGCGCTCTTGGTGCCTGCACCGCCGCCGAACGCTTGGCCCAGATTGGTCAAACACCGGCATTATCGGCCATCGAAAACCCCACCGCCCAGACTGGTTATCGTCCGGTTGTGATGCCAATGCCCCAACCCGAGGTGGTTTCCTATCAGCCAAATTCCTTATTCAGGAATGGTGCACGCGGCTTCTTCAAAGACCAAAGAGCACGCCGGGTTGGTGATATTCTCACCATCAAGATCACTATTTCTGACAATGCCCAGATTTCCAACAAGACCGCCCGCACCAGACAAGCGGCAAATTCCGGCGGTGTCGGCGGTGTTCTTGGCTCAATATTTAGCGCTGCCATACCGGGTATTCCCGCAGCTACAGCTATTGATGTCACCTCTGGCCTCAACGATGCCGGATCTGGATCTGTCAATCGGGCAGAAACCCTAAATACCGAAGTGGCCGCAGTTGTTACCCAGATATTGCCCAACGGCAATCTGGTTATCGAGGGACGTCAAGAGGTGCGGGTGAATTTTGAAGTTCGCGATTTGATAGTTGCCGGAATTGTACGCCCCGAAGATATTAATGCCGACAATACAATCGCAAGTTCAAAAATAGCAGAAGCCAGAATTGCCTATGGTGGCCGTGGCCAGATAACCGATGTGCAACAGCCTCGATATGGTCAGCAGGTATTGGACGCTATCCTGCCATTCTAGAGCCTATCTAATTTTGAAAAGAATCAAAACTAAAGCCCTAAGTTATTATTTTGTCGCATTTTCGAACCGGATAACCGCGTACACTTATCCTAGAAAATGCTCCAGTAAATTCCCTGATGTGCATCCCCCTTAATTGGCGCATCAGGGCCGCCCGGGATTTCATTTTGTACCAAGATTATATTTGTCAAAAAGACTGGATTAGTCTTGGTCAAAAAAATGAAAACCGGCAAAAAAGGGCGTGGCATTCCCCCGAATAGGCCACGCCCTTCTATTTTTTTACTAATCCCTAAATTATAAGCCTAAAAAACAGCAGCTAAACCCGCAGCAAATAAAACAGGAATGACATCAATGACTTATGAAAAACTGGACGAACTGAACCAGAGCCTTGATGCCTATTCCCATGCGCTATCCATGCTTGGCGTTGACGAAGCCACCAACATGCCAGCCGGTGGTGGCGAGGCAAGGTCAAATGCGGTTTCGATATTAGCAGCAATTAAACATGAAAAAGCCAGCGATCCAAAAATTGCTGACTGGATAGAAACTGCACAAAATAGCAACCTGTCCCCTGACAGAGCAGCAGGGGTCAAAGAATTCAAACGGATTTATCAGCAAAACACCTGCTTATCGGCAGAATTTGTTGGCAAAAAAACCCGTGTAACGATGAATTGCGAGCAATTATGGCGCACACTGCGCCCATCCGGTGACTGGAAAAGCTTTGCTCCAGCGCTAACAAAAGTGGTTGAAATTGCCCGGGAAGAAGCCCAAATTCGCAGCGATGCCACCGCACTCTCTCCCTATGATGCCTTGATCGAGCAATATGATCCGGGAACTCGCATGGCTGATCTTGATCCAGTGTTTTCGACCTTGAAAAGCTTCCTAAAGGATTTTTTACCAATTGCTTTGGAAAATCAGGCCAAGCGCCACGCAAAAAATCCGCTAAAGGCAATTACCGGCCCATTTGCAATCGAAAAACAACGCGCGCTTGGTATGCAAGCCATGAAACAGCTGGGCTTTGATTTTTCCCATGGACGGCTTGATACCTCCCACCATCCTTTTTGCGGCGGCGTGCCAAGCGATGTTCGCATAACAACCCGCTATGAAAGCGATAGTTTTTTGCCCGCACTAATGGGCATATTGCACGAAACCGGCCATGCCCAATATGAGCAGGGTCTGGAGCGAAAAAGCTCCCACTGGCCCCATAATAAAGCGCGGGGCATGGGGTTTCATGAAAGTCAGAGCTTGTTTGTAGAAATGCAAATTGCCCGCTCGCCCATGTTCTGGGAATGGGCAATGCCTGTAGTTGCTCAGCATCTGGGTGAAACAGTTTTTGAGGGTTTTTCTATCGATGATATTCTCGCTCAGGTTAATCTGGTAAAACCCGGTTTTATTCGGGTTGATGCCGATGAAGTAACCTATCCGCTACACGTAATTCTTCGTTACGAACTGGAGCGAGACCTGATTTCCAAAAAGCTTGAAGTTGAAGATATTCCGGAGGCTTGGAACGCTAAAATGGTGGAATATCTTGGTATTTCCACCCTTGATAATATGGGTGATGGACCGATGCAGGATGTACATTGGCCAGCCGGACTTTTTGGCTATTTCCCCTCCTATACCCTTGGCGCGCTAATGGCTGCCCAGCAATGGGGGGCAATGCTTGAGAAAATTCCTAATAGCCCACAAAAAATTGCCTATGGAGACTTTACCGCTATCAATGAATGGCGGCGCAAAAATATTTGGCAATATGGCTCGACCCTATCGACACCGGAATTGATGGAAAAATCCTGTGGTAGCAAAATTGATCCAGAGGCTTTTATAAAACACTTGAAAAACCGTTATGCAGCCGGATAATTTTGGGCGATCAGGCAAGCCCAAGTATTTATAAATACTGAGGTTTAATAAACCCTCTAGTTTAATAAACCCTCTAGTTTAGCAAACCCGCTGGTTTAACAAACCCTCTGGTTTAGTCGTCGCGATATACTTTTTCGCGTCGTTCGTGCTTTTCCTGCGCTTCCAGTGATAAGGTCGCAACCGGTCTGGCAATTAGGCGCGCCACCCCGATAGGTTCGCCGCTTTCTTCACAATACCCATAAGTGCCATTGTCAAGCCGGCGCAAAGCAGAATCAATTTTGGAAATTAATTTTCGTTGCCGGTCGCGGGTTCTAAGCTCTAGCGTACGATCACTTTCCGAAGAAGCACGATCAGCAACATCCGCATGCAAAACATTTTCCTGTTGCAGATTTTCCAGCGTTTCCCGGCTGTCGCGCAAAATATCTTCACGCCACGTCAAAAGTTTCTGGCGGAAAAATTCCACCTGATCCGGATTCATAAACTTCTCAGTTTCACTGGGTAAATACCCATTTTGTTGGATCTTTGCGTCCATTGACCTTGTACTCCACCCAAAGACAAACGTGCGCTTGTATATAGTCAGGTAATTTTCACTGCAAGCAGGATTTTGATAAATTTTAATTTACCTCAATTTTTTAACGGGTAAAACCAGCGTTTACCGCAGTTTCAGCTGTTGGTTTTTGGCTGTTTATATTTTGGACTTAATTCACAAATTTACCAAGTTTGGCCAGCTCCACCTTCGCCAACAAATCAATATCATCTATTAGAGACAATAGTTCGGGATTGCCCTGCTGGCGAGCACGCGAAACCTGCGCCAGTAATTTATTCAAACGCCCCTCCCCGATATTTCCCGTAAGCAGGTCAGCCTTTATTTCATCCAGAGTATCCAGCATCGACAAACCATGGCGAATGGTGCGCTGTTTCCCCTCATGCTGAGTATCAACCCCCTGCAAAGCCAGCATAGCCTCTATTCCCGATGTCTGGTTCATTGGAATGTTGGGAGCCGGAGCCTTGGGTGCCAAAGTGCTAGCAGGCTTGAATGTTTTACCCGCGCTTTTTTTATCTTTGGCATTTTTTCGCGAGCCAACGGCATTCAAACCCAAAGTACCCTCAATGCGCATTTTCCAAAGCTTCCTTTTCACTAAAATTAGCAACTGACCGCTGCTTGGCACTATCGGCAAAATCTGCCGCCAACGGTTAACAAACAGTTAACTTACCCGGCAAAATCTGCACTCTCCAGTTATATTTTGCCCGGAGAACCTAGAAAACAAGCCGCAGAAATATATTTTCATCAATAAAAACAAACAATTAACTGGAAAAGCCACCACACCAAACATAGTTGGCACGGTTTTCGCTATTATTTAAGTAATTCAGATTTTGCACAAATATCCCATGGGGATGGGAAAGGTGCAAATTCACCTGACAACAAGTGGGGAAATTTAATGTCAGCACTTCGAAGCCAAAGCCGGATAAATTCAATGACTACGAGCGCTCCGGCAAGATTGCTTTGTTATACCATGGCTATTGCCTTGAGCATGCTGGTATTTTTGGTGCCGATAAGCGGAGTAAAAGCTGCCGGAGCTCGCGTCAAAGATATTGTTGATATTGAAGGCGTGCGTGAAAACCAGCTGATCGGCTATGGCCTGGTTGTCGGTTTGAATGGCACCGGTGACAGCTTGAACAATTCCCCCTTTACCCGCCAGTCCTTGCAGGCAATGCTTGAGCGCCTGGGGGTTAATACTCGCGGTGAAACTATCAGAACCGCCAATATTGCTGCCGTTATGGTGACGGCCAACCTCCCCGCTTTTGCCGCTCAAGGATCACGAATAGATGTGAATGTTGCAGCTCTTGGTGATGCAGGCAGCTTGCAGGGCGGCACCTTGCTGGTTACTCCGCTTTTGGGGGCGGATGGCGAGGTTTATGCTATTTCTCAAGGCTCGGTCCTGATTAACGGCTTTAAGGCCGAGGGCGATGGCGCCACGGTGATCTCTGGCGTTCCCACCACCGGACGTATTTCTGCCGGTGCATTGGTTGAGCGCGAAGTGGTGTTTGATCTGGGGTCCCAGCGTACCCTTCGTCTTTCATTGCGCAATCCGGATTTTACAACTTCACGCCGGCTTGCCTTATCTATCAATGATTTTATTGGCGCACCGGTAGCAACACCGGAAAATTCTGCCACGGTTCGTCTGACATTGCCGCGAAATTTCAACGGTAATATTGTTGATTTGATCACTGATATTGAACAATTGGTGGTGCAAACCGACATGCCGGCAAAAATTGTCATCGACGAAAATTCCGGCATTATTGTTATGGGCGCCAATGTCAGGGTTTCAACGGTTGCCGTCGCCCAAAGCAATTTGACCGTAACTATCGCTGAATCTCCACAAGTTTCCCAACCAAACCCTTTATCTTTGGGGACAACTGTTCAGGTGCCACGAACCGATTTGAATGTGGAAGTTGCCGATTCCAATCTGGCACTGGTGCCAGAAGCCGTAACGTTGGCACAATTGGTAGAGGGCTTGAATGCTCTGGGCATAGGGCCAAGGGATATGATCGCAATATTGCAGGCTATAAAAGCCACAGGCGCCCTGCAAGCTGAAATCGAGGTACTGTAATGGAACAGCTAGCAACCAGTTTTTCGGCCGGATCGGCGCCAGTAAGAAACGATATCGATAGCATGCGCCAACAGGCCGAGGAGCTGGAATCAGTATTCTTGAATACTCTGGTTTCTGAAATGTTTGCCTCTATTGGCGGGCAAGGGGAATCTGGCGGTGGCTATGCCGAAGAAACATGGCGCGGCATGCAGTCCGAGCAATATGCAGCTGCAATGGCAAAGTCCGGTGGTATTGGCATTGCCGATGAAATCATGCGCTCCATGCTTGCGATTCAGGAAAGTGCCGGACAAGACCAAAATAATAATAATAATAATAATAATAATAATAATCAGGAAACTAAATCATGAGCTCCCAACAGCAGGGAAATATTCCCAAGGAAAATATTCCAAAGGGAAATATTCCCAATACCGCCGGCACCCGCATAGAAGCCCAGAGGGGCATGGATGCCGTAACTCTTTGCAGGACAACAAATTCGGCCCTGCAAAGTCTGGCTAACATCATGAATCAAGAAACCACCCTGCTCAGAACTGGCCAATATGAAGAAGCATCACAATTAAGCGCACAAAAGGCCCAGATAGCTCAGGAATATGTGGGGCTGGCCCGAATTGTGCAGCATCAAACTTCGCGCTTGAGTGAACAGGCCCCTGACGAATTACAAATTTTGCAGGCAGAGCATGAAAAACTGGCTACCCAGATGGCAGAAAATTTGCGGGTGCTGGCAACCGCCAGAACAGTAACCCAAACCCTGCTTTCCGACGTAGCGGCCAATATTGGCCAGGGCGAAGCCCCAAAAACCTATGGTGCCTCGGGGCAAATGCAATCCGGCGCTAATAATTACGCCAACGGACTGTCCATAAACCGCTCCCTATAGAAAAGAGCTAATTTAGCACCAGACAGAATCCGGCGATCCGGCGATCCGGCGATCCGGCGATCCGGCGATCCGGCGAATGAATAAAACTTGAGATAAATTTACCCAACAGTTTTTTCCCGCAATAAATAGTTTTCCACCAGAGTTTTAAGATCAAAACATCTTTAAACCCGGTGGCAAAGCGTGACCTATCTAGTTTCAGCAGTTTCTATCAGCCTTGGATATCAGCAACAAAAGCGCAAAAATTCCAAACGATTCTCTGCAAAAGCAGCCCAAAACCCCCATAACACGCCAAAAGCTGAACAAAAACCTACAAAAGCTGCCATAAAATCGGATGAAACACCGCGAAAAAATGCCTACATCGCCACCTCTCCTATAAGTGAAGAAGCCGCAAAAAACGCTGATACTCAAGCAAATATGATGTTTATGACCTCGCTGCTAAGGCCAAATTAACAATTAATAAATCTACAACACTAAAGCTGGCTTTTGTTCATACTTCGTAAACTCCTGAAAGCCATAATCCAACGACCCTCAGAAAGAGGCGTTTAGTATATCGGGCCATGAATAGGAGTTCACAAATGTCCAATATTTCACTTTCGAGCGCAGTGCGTCAAAACCTGCTTTCCCTTCAAAATACAGCTAGCCAGATGGGCAATACACAGCAGAAATTGTCTACGGGCTTAAAGGTCAACTCGGCTCTTGATGATCCGACCGCATTTTTCACCGCATCTTCGCTGAATTCTCGCGCTGGCGATCTTAATCGTCTGCTGGATTCAGTTGGCACCGCGGTTCAAACCGTTCGTGCTGCCGATAACGGCATTACAGCCATTACCAAACTTGTTGAAAGCGCCCAGGCGACTGCCCGGCAGGCTTTGCAAAAACCAGCCGGTTCCAGCACACCAACAGCTTTGACTGGTTCTGTAACCATTGCAGCCGATACCGCTGCAGTCGCAACCGGCTCGGTTTCAACCCTTACCGGTACTGATACACTTGATGGTTTAGGGTTTACTGATGGTCAAACTATCACCATGGAAATTGGTGGCGTCACCACCACTTATACTGCCACAACCGCAGCCACTTCTACTGTTGCTAATCTGGTATCTGCGCTTGATGCTAATGCCAACGGTTCTGTCGCTTTAACCGGCGGTGCAATTGTTGCAACAGCTAGCGCTAACACCAATTCAATCACCTTTGGTGGAACAGCAACCATTGCTTCAGTTGGTTTTGATACAACCGCAGTTGGTCCCACCAACTCTCAGGTTGCAGGATTTACCGGCACCCTTTCCGTTCAGGTCAATTCAGCAACTGCTGAAACCATTGATCTAAGCACCATCAGTACAAGAGCTGCTCTGGAAACCGCTCTTGGTGGCCTAACCGGCGTAACCGCTGCCATTACTACCAACAAGGTTACAATTACTGCTGCCAGCAGAGATGATGCACTAACAATTTCCGGTGGCGACGAAGCTGGTATTACCAATGGCACAACAGCCGCTCCATACAATGCTGATCGCTCATCTCTTGAAAGCGAGTTCAACAATCTTCGTACCCAGATTGACCAATTGGCCTCTGATGCTTCGTTTAATGGCATCAACTTGCTAAACGGTGACAGTCTTTCGGTTATCTTTAACGAAGATGGTTCTTCTTCTTTGAGCGTTACCGGTGTTACTTTCAACGCTACCGGCCTTGGCTTTACCGCCGCTGCAACCGATGGTTTCCAGACCAACACTTCGATAAATTCTTCCCTGACAGAACTGGATACAGCTATTTCCACCCTTCGTCAGCAGAGTTCGACCTTTGGGTCAAACCTTTCGGTTGTTGAAGTTCGTCAGGATTTCACCAAAAATCTGGTCAATACCCTTGAAACAGGTGCTGCCAATCTGACATTGGCCGATACCAATCAGGAAGGTGCCAACATGCTTGCATTGCAAACACGTCAGCAGCTCTCCACAGTGGCATTGACCTTGGCCAACCAGGCTGATCAGGCTGTGTTGCGCTTGTTCTAAGCAAAACACTACCTTAAAAAAATTACAAGAAAAGCGGGCTTTGGCCCGCTTTTTTTATTCCTCTTTTATTGAGCCTTTGTTTAGCGCAAAATAACTTAAAGAGATTCGCTAAATCTTAAGGCCAATAGAAACGGGAAAACCATGTCATTAAAGGTTGAACTAAAGCCTGGTGAGCGCCTGATCGTTGGCGATTGCATAATCACCAATTCCGACCAGCGTGCCAGATTGTATTTTGATGGCAGAACCCCTATTTTGCGCGAAAAAGACATTTTGAGCGCCGAAACGGCCAACACACCCTGCAAACGCATCTATTTTACCGTACAGATGATGTATCTTGAAGATGATATAGAAAAACTGCGCCAGCAATATTTTGATTTAACCGCTGATCTTGTGCAGGCCGCTCCCTCGACATTTTCCTATATCGAGAAAATTAATAACCAGATATTAACCGGTTCTCTATACAAAGCCTTAAAGACTACCAAAGAACTTATCGAATATGAGCGAGGGCTTTTGAATAATGCAGCAACAAGCGGTACAGGCCTATCAGCAGACGGCCAAACAGACAGCTAGTGGTGTTGATCTGGAAGCTAACCTGCTTTCAAAAGCCGCCCGTGACCTGAAAGAAATTCAGGGCAATTGGGAAGAAGGCAAAGCCGATATTGATCGCCTTCTAGTCTATAATCGCAAATTATGGTCGGTATTTCTTGCTTCTGTTACCCGCCAAGATAGCCCCCTGCCGCGCGAAATACGCGAAAATGTTGCCAATTTGGGCATATTTGTCTTATCCGAAACTTTGCGCATTCAAACAGCTCCAGCTCCAGAAAAGCTTGAAGTTCTGATCAATATCAATCGCCAGATTGCCCTGGGATTGCTTGCTACTCCCAAAGAGTAACAACACAAAATATTTTGCAAATTCTTACCCCCGGTAATTTCGGGGGTTTTTTGCATTTTACACGGTTTTTTCTCTTAAACCTTGACCTGCCTGTTGAAGCGCAGTTAATTTGTCCATGCAATCTTTTGGGCGTTGAGCGCGGCATGTGGCATGAGCGTTTCCAGGGCAAGTGGATACCGGTTATCCAGTTCGGAAACGCAATTGAATAAAGACTTCGGCTCATGTTTTTTTAAAACATGAAAAGTCTCTACAGCAACCGCGGCGCTGGCCCCTGTTTTGTGTTTCTGGTTGCCGCAATTGTTTTAGGGGTTTTTCAATTCTGGAGTCCCTCCAATGAAAACAATCATTGAACCTTTTCGCATTAAATCGGTTGAACCGATCACCATGACCACACGCTTTGAGCGCGAGGCAAAGCTTAAAGCCGCCCATTATAATCTGTTTGGTCTAGCCTCCTCTGATGTGCTGATTGATCTTTTGACCGATAGCGGCACCGGCGCCATGAGTTCCGAGCAATGGGCGGCTATGATGCGTGGCGATGAGAGCTATGCCGGCTCCCCGTCATTTGAGCGTTTTGAAGCGGCTGTACAGAATCTCATGCCCTTCAAGCACATAATTCCCACCCATCAGGGGCGCGCTGCCGAGGCAATATTGTTTGCCATATTGGGGGGAAAGGGCAAGAATATTCCCTCCAACACCCATTTTGACACCACCCGGGGCAATATCGAGGCCAGTGGGGCCTTAGCCTTTGATCTAAATATTGAAGAGGGTAGAAATACCCAGTCTTTGCACCCGTTCAAAGGCAATATGGACCTTGCTAAGCTGGAAGATTTTCTAGTTGAACACGGAAAAACCGTCCCCCTCGTCATGCTGACCATCACCAATAATGCCGGTGGTGGCCAGCCGGTAAGTCTGGAAAACATTCGTGCGGTTGCAGCTTTGGCCAAAGCCCATAAAAAGCCCTTTATCATTGATGGCTGCCGGTTTGCCGAAAACGCCTGGTTTATCAAACAGCGCGAACAGGGCCAAAAAGATCGATCGATAAAAGATATTGTGCGCGATTGTTTTGCTGATGCTGATGGCATGACCATGTCGGCCAAAAAGGATGCATTTGCCAATATTGGTGGCTGGCTGGCCCTAAATGATGACAATATGGCAGAAGATGCCCGTGTATTGCTTATTCAAACCGAAGGTTTTGTCACCTATGGCGGATTGGCAGGCAGAGATCTGGAGGCAATTGCTCAGGGCCTAAGCGAAATAATAGACGAAGATTACCTGCGCTATCGCATCGGCACCAACCAATATATCAGCGACAGGCTTAGCGATATGGGAGTGCCGGTAGTAAAACCTGCTGGCGGTCATGCGGTGTTTATTGATGCCAAAGCCTGGCTGCCCCATATTGAGCCTTTGCAATATCCTGCCCAGGCCCTGGCCAACCGGCTCTATGAAATTGGCGGCATCAGGGGGGTAGAAATTGGCTCTCTAATGTTTGGGCGCCAACCCGATGGATCAGAAAAACCGGCAGCGATGGAGCTGGTACGCCTGGCAATTCCACGACGCACCTATACCCAGTCCCATGCAGACTACCTTATAGAGGCGTTTGAACAGCTAAAAAGTGAAAAAGACAGTTTGAAGGGGCTGCGGGTAATAAAAGAACCGCGCCTGATGCGCCACTTCACTTGTCAATTACAACCGCTTTAAAACCTATCTCCCAAAAGTGGATACCATTTTTGGGAGATACGCCTCAGGTTATGCAATCTATCTAATATAATTTACCAGCGTCAATTCACTCAATTTAGACATGGTCTGGTAGCTGGCCTGCAATCGAATCTGCATGGTTTGCAATTGAACTGCCACCTCTTCGATAGATACATTTTCCAAACGCGCCAAAACGCTTTCCAGCTGGTTTTGATAGTTTGAATTAAGCTCGGAATAATTACCCATGGTTTTTCTGACCACGCCAAGCTCCATGGCAATCACCTCAATCGAGCCTGCCGAATTATTGTTGTTCTCGGATAATCTTGTGACCTGGCGATCGCTCAAGGCATCATATCTGGCCTCTGAGGTAGCATCACTGCTGGAAAATGTTTCCACGGAAACCGCAGCCAGTGAGCGTACAAGTTGTAAAAAACCTGTTTCATTACCTTCAACGCCATAATTTATGGTCGCATTTTCTCCAATCCGTGCCGATACGGAATTTCTGGCCTGAGCATTACTTGATCCATCATACCAGCTAACCGTATTACTGGCTGTCGCGGCAATAAGTGATGTCGCGCTATCAAATGGTGGCCCGTTAACCCTTTGAATTGTATCGCCACTGCCATTAAAAAAATTGTCCGCCGCAGCAAATACCGAAGCTGCGTTCAACTCGGTCTGTGTTTGCTGCAAAAGAGTTGTTTGCAGGGCAGCCTGAAAATTGCTTGCGCTAGCATCAGTTGTTGCCCCGATGGTGAACTTGCCATCCCCGGGCGGGTTTGCAGATGTTGCTTCCAGCTCCAGGGTTTTGGTGGTGCTATCGGGCAAGGTCAGGGTGACAAATATTTTTTCCCCGGCATTGGGTTGGCCCGTAAAAGTAACATCCATGGTTTGGGGAGAGCCAGCGGGCGCTGAAATACTCACTGCCAAAGAATCCGTTGATCCGCCACTAAGTTTGAAGCCAAACGGGTGCGCTCCATCCTCTGCCAGTGTGACAGCAGAGCCTGATGCTGAAAGGGCCAACCGTCCCAAACCGCTAGCGCCTGCATCTGCCGCCTTGCGTTCAGCCACAACTGTTCTAAACCCGTCACGGCCCCCTTCACCATTTAGTATGGCTTCAAGCCCCTTAACCGGCGGATCATCCGTATCCGTACCACCATATATAAAGCGCCCTGCCAGATCGGTATTTAGCAGGTTTATGACTTCATCCAGACTAGATGAAGCAAAGCCCTGCGCAGTTGTCAGTGTAGTCTGGTTTTCACCTGATGAATCCGCCGCAGCAAACTGGCGCGTTTCACTTTCAATTGTATCAAAGCGGGCAAGGGTTAAATCCAGAAGATCAAGTCTGTTGCCAACCATGGTAATACTGTTTTGATAGGCGCTATTTTTGGCTAGTTGAGCGCGCATATCAATATTATTACCGCGTCCCGGCCCCATATCCGATAGGGTTTGTGCGCGTTTGCCAGTGGCCAGCTGTACTTGCAGTTGATCAAATCTTTCGCGCATTCTGGCAACATTGGTAAATGCCGGACTAACCGAAAACATGGTTTTACCTACATCCATTACCTTACTCCTAAATCCGCATCAAAGTGTTGAGCAATTCCTGAACCGCAGATAAAACCCTGGCATTGGCGGAATAGGCTGTTTGCAATTCCAGCAACATGGCCATTTCTTTATCCACATCAACACCGTATTTTTCATCCATTCTGGAGGTCAGGGCTTCCATGGATAATTCATTGGTGGAATTTATAGATTGGGATTTTTCAACCGAGGCTCCCTGAAACGAGAGCATTTGTGAAACCATAGAGCCGATATTGCCCGACAGGCGAATTTGCCCCATGGATTTGGTCGCGGTAATTTCACTGATAAATTGTGAATTGTTCAACCGATCCAAAATATCATTAACCCGGGAAGCATCACCAAGCGATGATGTGGAAGAGAACTGGACCATCAATGAATTATCAAAAGTAACCGCACTATTTATGGAAATTCTGCTGGCAAAGCCTATTTTTTGCGCCTCTCCATCCAGGGAATTGGTAAATGCCAGATTTCCACTATCAACAAATAATGGCAATGCCAGATTGCCGTCCTGCAAATTGCTGGCCGTATAGGTAGCACTCAAGCCATCAATATCCGTCGTTGCCCCCGCTCCATCATCCAAAACCCGCAAAATTGTCCCCGACGGGTTGGAGACACTTATAGCTGCCCCAAGCGTAGTATCCAGACTGGCTGCAACCGCGCCAATACCAGATGAAAAGTCCAAACCAATAACCCTGACACCATCAACACCAACACTATCCATTGGCAACAAAGCAGCATCATCCACCCGCATCACACGTACGCTTTTTGCATTGCCCCCTTCGGTATAGTTGAGCAAAAAACTATTGCCCGGCTGCAAGGAGGAAAGGTCTATTTCCATACCGGTTTGCGCACCAGAGGTAACAGCAGTTGAAGCCACATTTATGCTTGATAGTGACTGGGCCAATCCGGCAGCAATTTCGTCGAGCTGACTTTGCACTTGCACCAGAGTGCTATCACGTAATTCAACCAAGGCACCAAGTTTACCCGATTGCAAAATCCCCTGCCCCACCAGATCAAGCTGCAGACCAGAAGATGTTCTAAGGGTTAAGGCACCTACCCCACTATCGCTGGCAATAGTAGAATATTGGGAATTGGCAGACAAAATTCCCGAATCCTGAAAAGAAAATACCGATTGCTTTTGGTCAATAATCCCGACCCCGGAACGCGTAAGTAGCCTTACACTTCCATTCTCACGATAGGTCGCGTTGACATCAATTACCTCGCCAACAGAAGACACCAGCCTGTCTCGTTCATCCAGCAAAGCACTGCGGGCAGCGTTATTTTGGGTTGCTTCAGCCAGACGGGAATTTATATCACGCAAATTGCTAAGGTCAGAATTAAGTCCGTTGACCAGATTACGCATTTGCGATTCCGTATCGCGGCGTAAATTTTGCACATTTGATGAAATCAGATTAAGCCTGTCAGCCAATGCCCCGGAAGAACTAACGGCTGCCGACCTGGCGGAATAATCATCCGGGCTGGTGGAAACAGCCTGCATGGCACCTTGAAAATTTGAATACATATTGTCCAGAGAACTCGCATCCCCCGGCTTGCCCAGCAACGTTTCCAACTGCGATAAAAAGTCCGCCCGGGTTTGTGAATATCCCGAATCGGCTATCTGATTGGAATAGTTCCTCTGCAAGGCAGCATCAAAACTTCTGGAAACGCCAGCCGAGCGAACCAGGCTGGAGTTGGCCCCACCTGTTTCAACCAAGGTCTGGCTTTGGGAATTATAGCCAGGCGTGCCTGAATTGGCGACATTTCTAGCCAGAATTTCTAAACCGCTCTGGGTCACGCCCATGCCTGAAAGGGCATTTGAAAGTGCCGCCGTAAGACTCATATTCTACCCCCCTTTAGTGCTTGAATTCGCCAATCCGGTTTCATTATTTTGCTAGCGTAGAAATTAGCGAACCATATTCAGTGCTTCTTGCAGCATTTCATCCGATGTCGTGACAATTCTGGTGCCGGCAGCATAGGCCTGCTGGGTAACGATCAACTTGGTAAATTCTTCCGAAATGTCGGTATTAGAAGCCTCAAGAGACGAGCCTTGAATTCCATTGCCATCATTGTTGAAAATCGCCTCGCCACTTTCAGAAGTCGAGGCAAAGGTTCCTCCATCAAGCTTTTTCAGCTGGTTGGAAGCATTGAAATCCGCCGTTACAATCTGGGCCCTCTCGACACTTTCCCCATTGGAATATGTGGTAACAATCCGGCCATTATTATTGATTGTCACTCCGACAAATTGACCAGCAGAAAAACCGTTTTGTGAAAGAGCTGTCACCTGAGTAGTGCCATTAGAATCATCAAACTGGGTGACCCCGTTGGCATCATGGCGCAAATCGATACTGCCCAGCGAAACTCCGTTTACGCTAACAGAACTCATGGCAACCGAATTAACTGCCGGATTAAGCGAACCATCCGCAGCAAAAACATAGCTTTGACCGGCATTCACCCATTGGGTCGTACCGCCTGTGGCATTGCTATCGGTCAGATAAAACGCGTTCCACGTATCAGCTGTGCCGGCAACCGCATTATCCACCTTGGCCCAGCGCATTTGCACATTCACCGGTGCGCCACTGGTCGAATAAACAGTAATCGCTCCACCGGATATGGACTGATTCAAAAATGTTTCGGAATCTGCAGCAGTAATGGTTCCCGTTCCGGCAGTTGTCGGATCAGTGGCATAATCTCCAACTACCAACAGATCACTATTGGGGACAGCTGCATCATAGGCCACTGTTTGGGGAATTTGGGGTAGATTCAGCTTATAATCGATGCTGGTAGTTGCCTTGGCAGGCAAAAAGGCATTGTCGATCTTGATAACTTCAGGAACCGAGCCGGAAATATTGCCCGTTCCCGTATCAATTGGCAGCCCTTTTAAATAGTAGCCGGCACCATTAACCAGATAACCACTGGCATCCACCTGAAAATCGCCTCGCCTCGTATAAAAATTAGTACCGCCAAATAAAGCCTGACCGTCATTAACACCGGTTTTTTGATCAACCACAAAAAAGCTGGAATTGTTCAGGGCCATATCAGTTGCAGATGTGGAGGAAATAATATCACCGCGCACATCATTTGTTGGCATGGCATATGCCTGCACAGCACCTGATGTCTGGCGCCTGACGGCTGCCTCGGCCACCATATTGACAAAACCGGTATCAGTACGTTTGAAGGCAGTTGTTTGCGAATTGGCAATGTTGCCGGAAATATTTTCCAACGCAAAAGATTGTGCCTGAAGCCCAGAAACAGCTGTCGCCAGCGCTGCATAAATACCCATATAAAATACTCCAATTACCCCGACGCCAAAACACGTCAATTCACAAATAACAATGCAAGCGTAGTGCCAACATTCTAACCAATTGAAATTGCTCAATAATAACTAATTAAAAGGGATAAAAAACCAACAGGGTGGGAAATTATGACCCGGCAACGGGGAACATTTTGCCGCCTTTTGGCATCCCCTCAAATATTGGAGGGCCTTCTTGCTTGCAACGCTTGCACTGGCCGGTCAGAATAGTCTAAATGCAAAGCTGGAAACCTCGCCAGACACAGCAAAATACTTCTTCTTGGAATACGGACCGTTTACAATGTTATTTGACGACGCAGGCAAATTCTTGAATTCAAACTCCAAGGCTGTAACCGTATTTGGCATGTCTGGCGTGGGAAAATCCTTCATTTCCAATTTGTTGCGCAAGGAAAACTGGTTCCACTATTCTATAGATTACCGCATCGGCTCTCGTTATATGGGGGAATATATTACCGATAATCTAAAACGAGAAGCCATGCAGGTGCCGTTTTTGCGCTCACTTTTGCGCTCGGATTCCATTGATATCTCCACCAATTTGCGTTTTGAAAATCTTGATCCCCTTTCGACCTATCTTGGTGCGCCGGGCGATAGCAAGATGGGTGGGCTTGATCTTGAAGAATATCAAAAACGTCAAGAGCAACACCGGATTGCCGAAATTTTTGCCCTTGGTGATATTCCCCATTTTATCCAAAGGGCCAAAAACCTTTTTGGCTATGATAATTTTATTGCAGACACAGGTGGTTCCATGATCGAGGTACTTGAACCAGTGGCTACGGATCCGATAGTCAAGACCCTGACAACGTCTACTATGCTAGTATATATTCGAGGTAGCGATGCTGACACTCAATCCCTGGTTGATCGCTATAAACAATCGCCAAAGCCAATGTATTATCGTCCCGCTTTACTGATTAAAAAATGGGCTCAATTCAAAAACCTACACCACATAACCAGGGATGAAGATGTCAATCCCGTCAGCTTTGCCGTTTGGGGGTTTGAGGAAATTATGCGGGATCGCCAGCCCCGCTATCAATTGTTGGCAGATCGATTTGGTTATACAATAGATGCTTGCGATCTAAGTAATGTCAGGGATTCAAAAGATTTCGAACAATTACTGGGCAAAGCCATTAGCAAGCGCAAAAGTGCATAAATGACCCGTTCTTAAGAAAGATATATCAAAGTAAACATATCAATAGCATCAAAAACAGATAACACCTCAATAGGTGCCTAAACTCTCAGGACAAGCAAATGCCCATTCGCATTCCAAACGATCTGCCGGCAAAGAAGATACTGCTCTCCGAGGGCATCGCGATTATGGATTCCACTCGCGCTGAGCGGCAGGATATTCGCCCCCTGCAAATCGGCCTGCTAAATTTAATGCCCAACAAACAACGTACCGAAACCCAGTTCGCGCGCCTGATTGGCGCTACTCCCTTGCAGGTAGACCTGACACTGGTACGAATTTCCGATCACCACTCCAAAAACACCTCCGAAGAATATCTAAACAGTTTTTATCAGCGTTGGGAGGATGTGCGGAGCCAAAATTTTGACGGGTTCATTATCACCGGCGCGCCGGTTGCCCACCTGCCGTTTGAAGAAGTTAAATACTGGCCGGAAATGCTGGAAATCATGGACTGGACCCAGTCCAATATCCACTCCACAATGTTTATTTGCTGGGGGGCTCAAGCTGCATTGCACCATTTTCACAACATAGAGCGCAAGAGGCGCCAGCAAAAAGCCGTGGGCGTTTTTCGTCATCAGATTTGCTCTCCAAGTTCGCCATATCTGCGTGGATTTTCTGATGATCTGGCTATTCCCGTTTCTCGTTCTAACGATATTGATAACAAGACTTTCCCCAAAAATAGCGGGCTTCAAACTTTAATTGATAGCGACGAGGTCGGGATATGTATGATCAATGATCCTGCACACCGGGCTTTGCATATGCTCAATCATCTGGAATATGACAACAAATCCCTTGGGGACGAATACGAGCGAGATATAAAAGCGGGCCTGACCCCTGATTGCCCGGTTGGATATTACCCGGATGATGACCCAAAGAATGAACCGCAAAACCGCTGGCGTAGCCATGGCTTTTTGCTGTTTCAAAACTGGATCAACCAGATTTATCAAACCACACCGTTTGATTTAAGCGATATAAGAACCAGCAAAAACTGAATCAACTTGGCAAGTTTTTTGCATAAAGCATTGTAATAATTAGAACTATTAAAGCGCAACCTTTACGTTTCATAAATTCCGACTTGTAAATTCATCCCCAACGCCTACCTTTATAAAATATTTTATTAGCAAGCCCGCAGCCAGTTTTTATGGAGAGCAAATGGCACAATCGCCAACCACTATTGTTGACGAGATGGCTATCGCCCTTTCCAATATGGGCAATGCCGCAAGCGGTGCCTTCACCCCGACCTTGCGCCTTGGGGTAACCGGACTTTCCCGATCCGGAAAAACTGTTTTCATCACCTCACTGGTTAAAAACCTGCTCGATGGGGAAAGGCTGGCCGGGTTCTCTCCCGCATACCAGGGCCGCTTTATTGGTGCTAAACTGACAGAGCATCCTGACAAGGCCATCCCCCGCTTTGCCTACGAGAAACATCTGGCTTCGCTAACTGGTGCCAATAAAGGCTCTGTGCCTGTCTGGCCTGCATCCACAAACAATATTTCTCAATTGCGTCTGACCCTAAAATATCAATCCAATAAATGGTTTGGCGCAATCAATGGCCCAAACACCCTGAACCTGGATATTGTTGATTATCCGGGTGAGTGGCTGCTTGATTTGCCATTGCTGAGCCAAAACTACACCCAATGGTCAAAACAAACCCTTGCTCACTGCGATAGAACTGCACAAACCAGCGAGACAAAAACCTTCCTTGCCGCCCTGCAACCTTTGAAAAAAGATCAAGAAGCCAATGAAGACATATCCCAAAATCTGGCAAAATTATTCACCGCCCATTTGCAGGGGGCACGCATAACCGGCCGTTCCATGTCCACATTGCCACCGGGACGATTTTTGATGCCCGGCGATATGAAAGATTCTCCAGCCCTTACATTTTCCCCACTTCCAGCCGCTTTACAAAATTTGCAAAACGATAGTCTTTACGCGCTTATGCAGCGCCGCTACGAGGCCTACAAATCGATTGTGATACGCCCCTTCTTCCGCGATCACTTTGCGACGCTAGACCGACAAATCGTGCTTGTTGATGCCCTTAGGGCCTTGCACGCCGGCCCCGATGCCATCAGTGATTTGCAAGAAGCGCTAAATTCTGTGTTGGCATGTTTTCGCCAGGGGAATAATAATCCTTTGAGTAAAATTTTTGCCAAGAAAATCGATCGTATATTATTTGTTGCCACCAAGGCCGACCATGTGCACCACACCTCCCACTCCCAATTGTTGCAAATCATTAACAAGCTGGTGGCACGGGCGGCAAAGGCCGCCAGATTTTCCGGGGCCCAAACCAAAACCATTGCCATAGCTTCGGTTCGCGCCACTTCCGAGGGAGTGATAAAAGACAAAGAGGGCGAATTGGCCTGCCTGATTGGCACCCCCGAAAAAGGCGAAGTGCTTGAGGGGATAACCTATGATGGCAAAAGTGAAATAGCCTTATTTCCCGGTGACTTACCCAAAGATGCAGATTCAATATTCGAACAAACCCTAAAACCGGGCCTGTTAAATTTTATGCGGTTTTCGCCACCAGAAAACCTAAAATCCACTACAAGAAAAAATTCTGGCCTGCCCCATATCCGCCTCGACAAAGCCATTGATTATTTGCTGGAGGATTGGATGCGATGAAAAAACCCAAGGCAATTATTCTCCCAAAAGAAAAATCCGCCCCAAAAAATACCAAAAAACCCTCCGCTCAATCCACTAATTCTTCGCCAGAAAAACCCGCGACCCAAACGCCGCAAAATCGGGGTGCCAAAGCATTTGCACCACAAAAAGCCCAAATAAAAGAAACTGAAGATCAAAAACATTGGGATACCGGCTTTGATAAAAATGCGCCAACAGACATACATAATCCGGGCGCCAAAAAATCATCCATTACCAACTGGCTGATAAAACTGTGTTTTTCCGCCTTCGCTGTGCTGATTTCCCTTGGCCTCTCTTTGATGGCCGATCGCCTGCTAAGCGATCTTTTTTCCCGCAATATTTGGCTTGGCCAGATTGGTATCGCAGCTTTATCCTTATTGGTAATCGGGGTGATACTTTTGGCATTGCGCGAAATCCTGGCCCTGAAATCCTTAAAAAATCTCGATAGTTTGCGCATCGCAGCCCAAAAAGTTCTTGTAAACGACATACCAGAACAGGGACGGGAAATATTGCTGCGACTAAACAAACTCTATCGCTCAAGAGCTGATCTGGCAAAAGCAAGGCAAAATCTAAACGACAAAAGCCAGGATTTGTTGGATGGAGCGGCCATAATCGAAGCCGCAGAATATCACCTGATGGCGCCACTGGATAAAGAAGCCCGCAATTTAACTGCCGCCTCGGCCCGTCGGGTGGCAATTGTTACCGCTATTTCCCCCCGCGCCATAGTAGATCTGGCCTTTGTGTCCTATGAATCCCTAAAACTTGCCCGCGCCATTGCTGCCCTTTACGGTGCCAAACCGGGGTTTTTTGGCTCATGGCGCTTGGCGGGGGCCATCTTGAGCCATTTAGCGGTTACCGGTGGAGTTGCCCTTGGCGATAGTGTTTTACAGCAAATGCTTGGCCATGGTCTGGCAGCAAAACTCTCTAGCCGCCTTGGTGAAGGTCTGGTCAACGGGTTAATGAGCGTAAGGGTGGGAATTGCAGCGATAAAAACCACCCGGCCCCTGCCCTTTGATCAGCTAAAACCGCCTAAAGTCATGGATTTTGTTTCTGACCTTGGAAAAATATCTACCCAAGAAACAACAAAAAACTAAAGCGTATCGCTTCAATATTCATCGCTTCAATATTATTGACTGCGATGCGCTTTAAATTTTGGCTTCAGGCTGCAAAACTTGAATATAGCGCCCTATCGAACCCCGAGTTTTTTCTGCAGTTTCGTCGATGATGTTGTGTATTGGAAAATAATCCGCTCATCGGGAGCAATAGTTTTTTTGGCTGCCTGCGCCATCAAAGCCGCCTCGTGAAAGCCGGAAAGGATAAGTTTAAGTTTGCCCGGATAATGATTTATATCGCCAATAGCAAAAACTCCTGGAACCGAAGTTTCGAACGTTGAAGTATCAACACTGATCAAATTGTCATTAAATTCCATACCCCAATCAGCCACAGGGCCAAGCTTCATAGTCAGGCCAAAAAATGGCAACAAGCGGGTAACCGGCAGGTTAATTTTTTCTTCGCTGGTTTTTATGCTCATGGAAGAAAGCATATTGCCCTCCCCGTGCAATTCGCCAATCTGTCCCAATATCAATTGCATCTTGCCCGCATCAACCAATGCCTTCATTTTAGCAACCGTTGCCGGAGCAGCACGGAAATTGTCACGCCTGTGTACAAGGGTCAATGAGCGCGCTATCGGTTGCAGGCTCAAAACCCAATCCAATGCACTATCACCACCGCCAACAATCACTACATCCTCATCTGCAAATTCTTCCATGCGCCGCACCGCATAAAATACGGAACCACCCTCAAAAGTTTCAATATTTGCAACTGGTGGGCGCTTTGGTTGAAAAGAGCCACCCCCGGCGGCAACCACAACAACTTTACAATTAAAGATCTGCCCCTCATCGTCAGTAACGACAAATCCACCATTTGGAGCTTTTTCTATACTCTCGACCATTCGCGAGAAATGGAATTGGGGCCTAAACGGCTCAATTTGTTTGAGAAGATTATCGGTAAGTTCTTGTCCGGAAATAACCGGAAACCCGGGAATATCATAAATGGGCTTTTGCGGATAAAGTTCAGCACATTGGCCACCGGCACGATCAAGAATATCGACCAAATGGCATTTGAGATCTAATAGGCCCAGTTCAAATACCGCAAAAAGCCCCACTGGTCCGGCGCCGATTATAACTACATCCGTGTTGATTGGTGTATTGGCCACTTTTTCAATTCCATTGTTTTGGTTTGCTGTTGAGTTTGGCCCCACCACTAAAACCTAGCGCTAAAGCCACAACATTTCCATCGACACCAAATTCAAATGTGGCGCCAATGACAATGTATCGGCGCACACAATAGGGAAGTTTTTTGAAATCTACAGAGCAATAATTTCAAATTGCAGGCGAATAATAGAAAATTCAACCTTGTTGTTCAGGAATCTTGATTACCAAACCATCAAAATCATCATTGACCAAAATCTGGCAAGATAAACGGCTGGTTTTTTTTACTTCAAAAGCAAAATCTAACATATCTTCTTCCATGTCCGAAGGGCCTCCCACTTTTTCTAGCCATTTATCATCCACATAAACATGGCAGGTTGCACAGGTGCACGCCCCCCCACATTCAGCAGTAATTCCTGGAACAGAATTTTGAATGGCAGCCTCCATTACAGAAGTACCGTTTTCCACATCGGTTTCATGAGTGGTGCCATTGGCTTCCACGAAAGTGATCTTGGTCATATATTTGCGCCTGCTATTGAAGTTGAACCAATCGCCATATAGCGACCTCTTATGCCCCCTGCAATAGCAAAGCACACCTTGATAGCAATTACGCCACCAAAACCAGTGTTAACCACTTAAAATTACTAAGAAAATTAGTCCTCTAACAATTCCGCGATAAAATAGCGCACTTCTTCCACGGCCATTCTAAGATCCGCAAGACACTCATTGCTCAACTTGCCGGCAAGTTTTGTTTCCATTTCGGCAGCCTTGGCTAAAATAGCAATATTATTAGCCCCCACACCAGCCGAAGCACCTTTGAGAGCATGCAAATGCATCAAGGTAGTCTCTACATTTGTACTTTGGCGAATTTTACTCATGTAATCCAGAGCCATTTGGTCAAACATGCGCAAAATTTCTGCTTCAAGTCCTGAATCTCCCAGTGACTGTCGAGACAAATGCACAAGATCTATTGGCCTGCCACCTGATTGGGCGTCGTTAACCTCTTCAAGTACCGAGCTTTTTTCCAAGGCAGCCATTTTGTATCTCCGTTACTAAAATTCCAAGCTTTCAGATAATTACAGAGTGCCCCTTCAAAATGAATATCCCATTAATCGCTGTGATTAATGTTTCATATTAACCATAAATCAACATTTCAGGGAAAAGATCGTTAACTATTTGTTAATTTAATTTTCAGATCGGGCATTCCCTGATATAAGAGTAATGTTACCAGCGCGCGGCGGCGCAGGTTAGTGGAATATTTTATGGTGTACCCTTGTTAAATACACCTAAATAAACGGCATTCTTTTTGGGGCCGTATCTACGACTCCAAATTGCCGCCTGCGTATCTTTAAGTTGAAACAAGTTTGTGGCAAACAGGTCTGTTATTAAAGTTGATCAGACCCCGGTTAAGAGTTGTAAAGAGTATGGCTAAAAAAAATTCACCCGCTAATAATGACGCAGCTTCTCTGGCTTTTTCCGCCGTAGAAAATGCGTTGAAAGACTCTTTTTTGGAACCGGAAACAAATAATTCTCGGAAAAAGAAATCCAGCTCACAAAAATCCAGCTCGAATTTCCAAAATTCATCTGTGCAAAATTCATCTGTAAATGCACCAAATTCTATTAGTGCTGCTGATGCAATGGCCAAATCACGGGCAGCAGAACGTATCGCTGCCAAAACGGGATCTGTTGCTAATGATGACAGGTTTTCCCCCTCTCGCGTACTATATGGCCTAAATGCGAAACCGTCCAAGGCTCCGCTGTGGATTGCCTCCATCCTTTCAATTGTCTGGATTGCAATCACCGGTTTTGCAGCTCTTGACGGTATTTCAACCCAGCTTTCCCAAGGCGCAAACAACCTTTCGATACTTGGCTCATTGGATTTTGCCAGCACTGTTGCCACGGTATTCCTGCCGGTTCTCGGCTTTTTTGCCATAGCGATTTTGGCCCGTAGAGCGCAAGACTTACGCATTGCCGCCGCATCCATGACCCAAGCGGCTGTTCGCTTGGCCGAGCCTGAAACCACTGCTGCTGACAAGGTTGCAACCGTTGGCCAAGCTGTTAGGCGCGAAGTTACCGCCCTTGCCGATGGTCTTGAACGCGCCATTTCAAGGGCTGGTGAACTAGAAGTAATGATCCATAACGAGGTTACAGTTCTGGACAAAACCTATTCTGAAAATGAAAGCCGCATGCGCGGTTTAATTCAGGAATTGGCTAGTCAGCGTGACAGTGTTATCACCAATTCCGAACGGGTTCGCGAAGCAATTTCCGAAAGCCATTCCGGGCTGGTCTTTGATCTTGATATGATCGCCCAGCGCATCGCCGGAACGATTGAGGAAAGGGGTGGCGAACTCACATCATCCATGAACAATGCCAGCGATGAATTGCAACGCGCTTTTGGCGAAAAAAGTGAATCCTTCATTTCGCTGGTTGATAACAGAACTACCGATCTTATGTCTGCGCTTGATGATAGTGCCGGTCGTTTGAATTTAACTCTTGAAGATAGAACCGCCAATATTTCAAGCGCTTTTGAAGAACGCACCCATGAGCTTGCTTCGGTTATCGATATGCGAATGAGCGGCATTACCGAGGCCCTTGATACCAGAGCTGTGGCCCTGAACGAGGCTATTGATGAACGTACCGCCTCGATATCTTCAGTATTGCGCGATGGGGGAGCAAAAATCCTCACAGATCTGCGTGATCGCGGACACGAGGTCGGCGGAGCACTCGATGCCATAGGCATGCGAATTTCCAATGAAATTAGTGGCCGCGCAGTAGAAGCAGAAGCTACCCTTACTCACCTTACCGGACAAATGGATGAAATGATCTCTACCCAGATCAACTCCATGGAAAGCCGTATGCAATCGACAATTCTTGAAATATCCGGTGCGGTTGATGAAACCTCGGATATGGCTACCAAAGCCTTGCTAGGCGCAGGAGAGCAATCACTGGACAAACTAGATACCCGAATGCAAGAGGTTGCTGTTGTTATTGATACCCGCCTTAAATCCTTTGACGAAGTTATCGGAGAAAAAGGCGAGCGCCTAACGAGTGCACTGGATGGTTATACCACCAGCTTTGCCAGCCGTGCCAATGTTCTGGAATTGGCTCTGGATGAGAAAACCGGCCATTTCAATGACCAGATATCCATGCGCACCCGCGAATTGGCCGAAACAATTGGCGGACGTGCCAATCAAATCACCCAGACTATTGATGCTAAATCTGCAACATTGAATGAAAACCTTCAAGACCTTCGCGAGCAGCTGGAAGCAACGCTTGATGGCACCACTGAAGAAGTTTCATCTGTCATTGCCCAACGCACAGAAGAACTGGCCAAAACTATAGTTCAACATGGCATGGAGGCACGGGACAAGATTGACACCAGCCTGATAAATGTAACACAAACTATGGACACCAGATCAAATGACCTAACAGTTATGATTAGCGACAAGGTTACCCAGGTTAACGAAAGTCTTGGTCGGGGCATTGAAAACGCAGTTGCGCGCATTTCCGACGCAGAAAGCGGCATAAATGCCCGCGTTGAAGCGGCAGCAGCTACTGTAAACCAGTCGGCAAATCTAACAGCCGACTTGATCGAAGCAGGTGTAAACAGCGCCCGCAAAGCCATTACCGATATGGTTGATGAACGTTTGAGCACTCTGCCCGAAGCCATAACCTCACGGGCAGAAATTACCGCCGATCGCCTCGCAGCTCTCAATGAGACCATCAGCCATACAATGGATAAAACGTCCCTAACTCTGGAAGATGGTGCCGAGCGTATTGAAAACACTATCGGCAGAACCATGGATAAAACTATCGTAACTATGGAAGGTGGGGCCGAACGCTTAGAAACTACGATCAGCAACACAATGACTAAAACCGTTGCCAATCTCGAGGACAGTGCCGAGCGCATTGAAAACACCATCAATTCCAGAATTATTGATGCTTCGCGCAATATGGCAAACGATGTTGCCGAAAATGCCAATCGCATGGATTATTCTGTCCGCTCCGCCCTTGAAAAAATCTCTGAGGTTGCCGCCAGGTTTGATTCTCTGGTTCGTATCGATGCCACCCAGACTGCCATGGTACTTGGCCAGCAGGTGGAAACAATAAGTAATAATATTGAGGAAAAAACCGGCAGATTTGCAGCTATCATCGAGCAAAAATCTTCCGAACTATCCAACTCCCTCTCAAATCATACCAATATTCTGGGGGAGGCATTGCAGGCCAATGCCACCCAGGCGCAAAATATCATGAGCGCTACCTCTTCACGCATGATGAGCGAAGTAACCGCGTCTTTGGAAAAACTAAACGAATCCAATGCCCTGTTGCAAAACGTTCTCGATGCGTCAACGGGTAGCCTTGCAAAATTGGAACAAGGGATATCTAGCCAGACCAGTCTTTATTCCAATGCCGTTCGCGAAGCTTTGGGCAGCACTGAACAAGCTGGCCAATTGGTTGGCGAACATGTGGGAGCAATGCAGACAACCATTCGCTCGATGATGGAAGAGTTCTCTTCCATGGTTGGCAAATTGGATGGTAAAACTGCCAATATCGATCGCGCCGCGCAAAACCTTTCACAGACTTCCACAATTTCCCTTGATGCCGTAGAGGCCCGCCGCGAAGCCATGGATGCATTGGCAGCCGGATTCACCGCCAGAGCAGATGATATTGACACACGCCTGCGCAATTTCGCTCAATCTATTGCCACTACTGTCAACGAAACAGAAAACCGTCTTGTCTCGGCCCGCAAATCCATGGACGAGGCCCTGAGCGCAACCACCGACGCAGTTACCGAGCGTTTGCAATCCTTGTCAGAAACTGCAAACTCACAAGGCACCCACACCAGCAGCGCATTGCAGGCAACACAAGAGGCCATGTTGGCAGAAATGCAAACAGCGCTCGCCGACGCAACCAAGCGCTTTAATGATACCGCCCAGTCAATGCAGGACACTGCCCGCCAGGTTGGTAGCGAGCTTGAATCTACCCGCTCTGAACTACAAAGCGGATTTTTGGAACTGCCAGAAGAAACCAAAGCAAGCGCGGCTGCGATGCGCTCTGTAGTTGCCGAGCAAATCGAAGCACTTACAGAGTTAAACTCTATTGTACGTGCTCAACCTGCTTCCCATGATTTCTCCCGTGCATCATCCGCTGCCAATACATCTGGATCTTCTTCACCGACGCCCGAGCCATTGGCTACCGCTATGGCTGCTCCAGCTGTGGCTGCTCCAGCTGTGGCTGCTCCGGCTGCGGTCGCACCACCGGCCCCGCCCGCGCGCCATCAAGCACCTTTGGCACCCAAATCACCGGCACCTGTAACCTACGCTCCATCACCTGCTACCCGTCAGGCGCCGTTAGCTACTGTAACTCCTCAGGCAAATCCTGCACAGGCAAATCCTGCACAGGTTAATCCTGCGGCATTTGTAGCCCCTTCACAGCTAGCTCCGGCAGCGCCAGCAACAACGACTGATCCACTCGCACCGTTTGCTGCTTCTTCTACCTCTGCTTCTTCTACCTCTGCCAATGGATGGTTGCGCGATGTGCTGCGCAACGCTTCTGCCAACCAGCAAGCCAATAATAGCGCTACTGCCGACAGCCTTAATTCTCTCAGCTTTGAAATGGCCAGAGCAATTGATGAATTTGCCCTTACAGATGCCTGGCAGCGCTACCAGAACGGGGAAACCGGCGTATTTTCGCGCCGTATTTATACCCTGACTGGTCAGGGAACCTATGATGATGTGCGCAAAAAGTTGCAGCGTGATCAGGAATTTGCAAAAACAGCCCGCGAATATGTAGCCGAATTCGAGCAATTACTGCAAACTGCAACCAACCCGGCTGACGCGCGTAAAATTCTGATTTCCGATCGTGGCAAAGTATTCACTATGCTTGCCCATGCCAGTGGGCGCATAGGCTAGGCCATCAACTTCGACTAGGTCATCGACTTCAGGTTTTGAGCAGGTTTAAACCGGCGACAAACGAATGCTTGAAGCAAACAGCTTATCTTTTCAAAAGCCTACCCCGTGCTTGACACTGGGTAGGCTTTGGTTTTTTAGATAAAAGGTTTGGCGAGCGCAAATATAGCATTTGCTTCCCGGCAAAACCCGTACTTTAATTTTTGGTTTTTTTGCCCTGATTTGGAGATATTTTAGTCCAGCGGATCAATTCGAATTCCCCGTCAAAGCCTTCGGCAATAGCAGTGCAGCTCTCTACCCAGTCACCGGTATTGATATAATGAATTCCAAGCCTGTTATGCATATCAGCCAAATGAATATGCCCACAGATAACCCCGTCAACGCCGGCCTCTTTGGCTTCTAACGCCAAGGCTTCCTCAAAGCGTCCAATCACCGAAACAGCACCTTTTACCTTTTCCTTAGCCCATGCGGACAAGGACCAGTATCCCTTGCCCAAACGGCGGCGAAACCAGTTTATTGCACCATTGGTTTTAAGGGCAAAATTATACGCCCAATCACCAATATGAGCCAACCATTTGGCATTTTTTACCACCACATCAAATTGATCGCCATGGATAACCAAATATGATTTGCCCGCAGCACTTATATGAACCGTGCGGTCAACAAATTCAATTTCCCCAAAATAGGTTCCAAGATATTCACGCACCAATTCATCATGATTGCCAGGTAGATAAATTATTTTTGCCCCGGCAGCTGCTTTGGCTAACAATAATTCCAGCAATTGATTATATTCCCGTGGCCAGTGCCAGGTTTTTTGCAAGCGCCAGCCATCAACAATATCCCCAACAAGATAAATGGTTTCTGCATCATGACAGCGCAGAAAATCTATCAACTGACCAACTCGAATGGTCTTCATTCCCAAATGCACATCCGAAATAAACAGCGCACGTACCCGCTTGATATTAGAGTTCGGCATGGTTTTTTGTTCCATAGATGGGATTTGTCCTGATGTTTTTGGCTACAACAATCTGATTTGTCGCCCTTATAACCAAAGCACATTTAAATAAGAAATAAAACCACCGCGACTAACATCAATGTAGCCAATATTGCTCCGAGAAATTTTTCGGCTTTTGTTCTTACCAGCAAAATATGTAATTGCTTGCCAAAAATCACCCAGAAAAATGAAAAGAACGGCCCAATAAACATGCACCCGATTGTAATCAAAACCAAACTAGACAGGCTTGCTTCTCCAGTGCTGGCAAAAGCTGCTATAAAACTCACCGCCATTGCCCATGCTTTAGGGTTAACCCACTGAAACAACACTGCTTCAATAAATTTCATCGGCCGCGCTGCGCCACCCTGCTGCCCAATTTTAAGGCCTAATAAATTCCATGCCATCCACAAAAAATATCCCGCCGCAAGGTATTTCATTACGATTTTTATTTGTGGATATGCCCCAAAAACCTCGGCTAGCCCCAACCCGAGAACAAAAACCATTAACGGAAAGCCGATATTTATCCCCACGGCATGGGGCAAGGTCCGGCGCAATCCAAATTTTGCCCCCGAAGCCATCAACATCAAATTGTTAGGACCTGGAGTTGCAAAGGCCGGAATTGTCAAAAACAAAAATGCTATGATTACCGATATATTCATGGCTCTTCCAATTAGGTCAGTATTGCTGACTTATAGGAAAGTATATTTGCCTACCTGTCAACCTTACCGATTTTCAAAGATCTTGTTTAAGCCGTGCAATACGTTGGTAGCTCTGCTCGATACGGGCTAAAAATGCCGGGTTTTGCTGGGCCTTTGCGATAAGAATATCGCTTATTTCTGCGGCCAGAGAAGGTCGGTAACTTGCAGTATTTGAAAATAATAAAATGTCGGTTCCAGCCTCCACCGCAAGAATTACAGCCTCGGACATGGAAAACCGGGCCGTTATCGCACCCATTTCCATATCATCGCTTATTACTACCCCGTCATAGGCCAATTGCGTGCGCAAAACCCCGGAAATCCAGCTTTTTGACAAGCTTGCCGGCAATTGCGCACCATCCGCTTCTGCAAATTTCTCATGGAACAGATGCGCCATCATTACCATGTCAACTTTTCCCGCTGCTATAAGATTTTTATAGGGTTCCAGTTCTTGGGGCTGCCAATATTTGCTAATATCTACAAATCCCTCATGGGTATCGGCGCGAGAGGATCCGTGGCCCGGAAAGTGTTTTAGCGCTGTCAGCACGCCTGCCCTGCGATGGGCATCAACAAAACTTGTCGCATAGGCGCTAACAATCTCGCTTTGCAAACCATAACTGCGCTCAAAACGGGCAATTATCGGATTATTGGGATTTATATTCAAATCCACCACCGGCCCCAAATTAAGATTGAATCCCAATTCAGCTAATTGTGAAGCCATGGAAAAATAAATTTCTTCTGCCTGATGGGGGGATTTGGTAGCCGCAATTCTGGACGCAGAAGCAATTTCGCTAAATCCCACCTCCCGGGTTAGTCTTTCAACTTTTCCACCCTCTTGATCCAGCGCTATAAACACAGGAAATTTGCTGGCAGCAGTATTAAATTGTGCGTTCATTTGCGCAACATTTCTTAAGCTGGAAACATTGGTGCGCAAATACATTATCCCGCCAATACGCCCGGCAGCGATATCTGCGATAACAGCCCTAACCCCGACACTCTCTATACTATCGCCGGCAAATCCAACCATGATCATCTGTCCGACCATTTGTTGCAAACTGACGGAAGCGGCCATGCTGGCGCCAGAAAGAGCAAAAACCGCAAAAAACCCGGCAACCAAATTCAAAAGAATAAAACGCATATAGATATTTCCCAAGCTCAAGGCCATGTAAATCAAGGTCACGAATATAAAATCAGCTCATAATACGCCAATATTAACTCATTAACCTGTAAGTGCTATTTTTAGGATCGATGATTTTGTACCCTGTATAAAATTGTGGCAAAATAACAAGGAGAGAGATTGATGAGCGATATTTCTATTGCAGACAAAAAATACATTTCGCCTCCAAAATCAGGTGTATCAAAAACAAACGAAACCAAAGCGGCCCCACAATCCAAAAGTAAAAAAAACTCGGTACGTGCTGCTAAGGGGGACGAAATAGATCTGATTCATTTACGTTTGATGGAGGCAATTGAAACTTCGCCATTTTATTCAGATGAATTCAAACAGTTTGAAAAACAGCGTATGAGTAAAGGATTTTTACGCTCCCTTTATGAAATTGACCCTTATCATCTAATGATTTTTGCTGCTGATTATGAAATTGCCGGCTTTATGATAACCAGCCCACAATGTGGCACACTTTGGCTTCACTGGTCATATATTTTCCCCGAAATGCGCCGCGCATCTTTGGCAATGACCGGCTTTAGAACATTGGTCGAGCATTGGGATAATGGTAAATTTCATAAAATCGCTACCTATACCAAACCCGGCAACGCCGTAAGTTCCATATTAAAACGCTATAAATACGAGCTGATCTGCACGCTGGAAAACCATTTGTTTGGCGAAGACTATCTGCTTTATGAGCGCAAACTGAACAAAACTGTTCCCGGCTATGATCACGGGGTTAGTGCCACCGGTCTAAGGGGCAGGATAAAAAATTATATAAGAGCATTATTAGGATAAGTGCACGCATTCATCCGCTTTAAAAATGCAACAAAACAATAACTTGGAACTTTGGTTTTGATTCTTTTCAAAATAGAATAGCTCTAGCGGGCTTTTATCAGGCGGCTCCTGATAATCTGGCGCAACCTTGGAAACACCGATACATCTATTTTTGTGGTTTTCAATGCAGTCCACCACATCAGCACCGACCAGACAATAAATGCCGCAAGAGCTGAATATGCAGCCCCCATCAATCCCCATTGGGGCACCATATAATAATTGCCTACTACCAAAACAACAAGACTTGCCCCGATTGCTGGAATGCTGGCCCATGGCCTGTCATTGATCGACAAAACCAGAGCAGCAGGGCCAAAAACCGAGCGCACAACCAGCGCCAGAGATAGAATAGCCAACGGCATAGCTCCGGCAAGAAACGCAGGGCCAAATATCAACAAAATAAATGGGCCAACCAGCAATATACCAAGTAAAAACACTACCGAAAGCCCAGCTGCAACCAGATTGGCATCACCAACTTTACGGTTGAATTCTTCCTTATCCGAGCGGGCAGCAGATTCAAACATATCAGGTAAAGCAACCGCATAAACCGCAGTTATCCCGAACGCTACAAGCGAAAATATTCGCGTACAAACAGCAAAAATAGCTAGCGTACTCTTATCCATCAGACCAGATAACATTATCAGATCAATATCAAAAAAGAACGATGTTGCCAGATCAATCAAAACCCATGGCAGGGCAAAACGCCACCAGCGGGTAGCATCATTTCCAAGGGCTGTTCCATCACCCTGCAATTTTTGCACGCTGGAAATAACAAAAGCAAAATGTACCAGCGCTACAAAAGCATATCCTAAAGAGAACGTCCAAAGCATCACATCAAGACGCTGCTCAGGATCAGCAATTGCCAATGCCAGAATAAAAGCTGCGATCACCAGCATTGGACGAAACAAAACCTCGGCAACATACCCCGCATAGGGACGCTTCAATCCCACCAGAACAGCGCCATTGATAAACACTACCCCAACAGCACCGGCAAGAATCGCCCCCTGCATCCAATAGCTTTGAACAACCAAAGCCATATCTATAGATACCAAAGCCAAAAGAAAATCTGCCAATCCGCTACCGGAGCTACTGGATATAAAAACACCCAAAAGCACAATTAATGTGCCAACAATCAACACATGCGAATAGGCACGCAATAAAAAACGCCCCAGCAACTGTCCCTTATCATTGGCTCGATATTCAGCAGCAAAATATGTAGCAACTGTCTGAAAACCAAGTGGCATTGCCATACCCAACAGGTTGACAATGGCCATGGCCAGCAAAAACTCCCCCAGAATTTCACTGCTCCAAAAACGGGCAATGGCAGCCTGAATGACAACAATCATCCCCGCGCCAAAAATGCGCATGGCAAACATAACGAAGGATTGGGACGCTAAACGCGTCTTTATATTCATTTCAATTTTTGATCGGGGGTAGCCAGATCGGTGCGGATTTTCTCGATATAAGCACGCACCAACTGCAACCTGTCCCGCGCAAAAAACGCCAGATTTCCAGTCAGTTTAGCACCAAAATGCGATGCGTAATTCATCACTGGAGGCACCGGCTCAATATGCCCTTGTGTACCAACCATACCTTTTTTGAATTGGTGCAAGCCCTGAAAACCATCCGTGCCGCCAAGGTCATACCATTGGGCGCTGGTATTATCCCTGAGCCAGCGAATAATCTCCCAATGCAAATAATATCCAGCCCGAAGCGGCAACGCGACATCATTTGTTGCACCATATAAATAAACCGCAGTATCGCCAGCTTTGTGAATAATCCCGCCGGCAATCATTTCCCCGTCCTTGCGAACAAAAAACAATTCGGGACGCAAATTTTTATCTTCAATCTCCATCAGATCGGTAATGGTATTGTAGGCCGAATGGTCAGCAAAATTCTTACGCTCGTTCATCGCCTGATAAAGATTATCAAACTCGGTAAATCTTGCCGGTTCTGCACGCTCAAAAGTCAAATTCTGCTTTATGGAACGGTTTAGATGATAACGCCATTTCTGGGCAAAGCTTTTGCGTATTTCCTCGTCACTCAACCGCAGATTGACAATATAGCGATCAGGAAAACCCAGTTGCGCCCCCATTTTGAAGCCCCGCTGCAAAAGATGTTCAAGGGCATCGTTTTTTTCTGAAGGTACTGCCTTAGGCAAAATCGACAACATCATTTTACGTTGATCTGCATATTCCTTGATAAGCATCTCAACAATTTTTGCGTAAAGCTTTGCTGCTTCAGGGCTAGTATTATCCACTAGCATTGGCCCCCATTTAACCACTGCAATCTTGCCAATATTCAGGGGCAAAGGCTGGATCATTACCATTGCTCCGCCAACCAGGTTTCCTTGCGAATAGAACAGGTTCGGCTCACATTTAACATCGGGCCAGCGCCCTTTGGTAAAAGCATACATCTGCTCTTGGGCCGCGCCGTCAAAATCGCGCATATGCTTATCCCAGTTTTCTCCGCTGGTTTTTTCAACCTGCAACATTCCCGCAACTGATTGCGGTTTTGAATCTTGCGATACTAAATCTTGCGATACTTTGCTTTGAAAATCTTCACCAATTGAAACTGATTTGGTTCCAGTACTCATAATATTTTTACTTCCCCGACAAATTTTGCAATTCAAGGCAGAACCCTAGCCCTCAACCAACTAAATTTGCTTAAATTTTCATGGAGAATTCAATATTCATAGCATATGGTAAAGAAAGTTTTTTAAAGCTAAGCCGCCGGATTTGCTCCCAAAAACGGTAGATACGGTGCATAAATACTCAGGCGCCAATAAGGCTTTCAATTTCTTTTACGCGCTTGCTCACCAATAATTTATCGCCCCTTGCCTCCACATTCAACCGCAACAATGGCTCGGTATTGGAGGAGCGCAAATTCATCCGCCAGTCACTAAAGCTGATAGTCACCCCATCGAGAGTCTGGACATCAGGCATTTCCCCACCCAATCCCCCCTCATAAAAATTCCTGACCTTGGCAATCGCCTCGGGGGCAGACTTCACCCTATAATTAATCTCTCCACTGCAAGGAAAAGCTGCAATGCGTCGGCCAACCAATTGAGAAAGCGTAGTTTTTTTCTTGCTAAGCAACTCCAAAACCAGCAGCCAGGGAATCATACCGCTATCGCAATAGCCAAAATCGCGAAAATAATGGTGTGCGCTCATTTCACCACCATAAACCGCATTTTCATCGCGCATTGCCTGTTTGATAAAAGAATGCCCGGTTTTTGATAGCACCGGAATACCGCCGGATTTTTTTACAATATCAATAGTGTTCCAAATCAGCTTCGGGTCATGGATAATTTTTTCCCCGGAGGATTTCTTGTCTTCACTTTTTTGCAAAAACGCCTGCGCCAGCAAACCAACAATATAATACCCCTCAATAAATTCTCCCTTTTCATCAAAGAAGAAACAGCGGTCAAAATCCCCATCCCAGGCGATTCCCATATCCGCCTGATGCTCAATTACCGCCTCTGATGTACTGTTACGGTTCTCAACAATTAAGGGATTGGGGATTCCATTGGGAAAATTACCATTCGCCTCATGATGAATCTTGATAAATTCAACCCCCACCCCAAGTTGCTTGAATTTATCCTCAATGGCATCAATAACCCTGCCCGATGCGCCATTGCCAGAATTTACCACCAGTTTAAGCGGCGCAACCTGATCCAGATCAATATAGGTTAAAAGATGTTTGGTATATTCTTCGATCAGCGAGATTTTTTGTATTTGCCCCTTGCTGGCAGGATTTAAAAAATCTCTTGATTCAGCGAGACGTTTTATGGCCCCAAGCTGTTTATCTCCACTTATCGGGGTAGCATTTTTACCGATAAATTTCATACCGTTATAATCCATGGGATTATGGCTGGCAGTAACCTCGATGCCCCCGTCAACATCCAGATGAAACGAGGCAAAATACACCTCCTCCGTTCCGGTAATACCAAGGTCGATAACATTTGCCCCCGCATCCATTATCCCACGGGATACCGCCTGCTTTAGTGCCTCGCTCGTCAAACGAACATCACCGCCAACTACAATGGTGTTGGCATTGAGAATTTGTGCAAAAGAGCGCCCGATATCATAGGCAATATCTTCGTTAAGTTCATCGCCCAGCTTGCCCCGAACATCATATGCCTTAAAGCAGGTAAGTTCCGTCATGATTTTTTGCCCGTTTAAAATTGCACTGGTTCAATACCATAGATTTGAACTGATTGAGTTTATTATTTGACAAATAATGTCATCGATAAAAATAGCGTCTCTAACAATATAGTAATTTCTTTAATTTCAACTTTTTTGAACTGAAATCTTGAACAATGTAGCTGCAACAACCATTATTCAATATATCAGGAAACTTGCTCCCTATACCAAGATAGCCTATCCGAATACCTGCGACTCCTGTAAACTGACAAAAATCAAATCAACACCTTCGTAGGCGAGGCAAAACATTGGATACTCAAGCATTTTTGGATGCCCTGACAATTTGGGTCAATACTCAAGCCTATTCGGTTGCCCTTGGGCTTTTGGCTTTGGTCGTTGGCTGGTGGCTATCAGGTTTTGTTTCAAGCAAACTGCACAAGGTTTTAGCCAAATCCAAGGCAGTTGATGATACCATTGGCCCGGTTCTTTGCCAGATAGTTCGCTATGGAATTCTTGTTGTAACTCTGGTTATTGTCCTTAGTCAGTTTGGCGTCGCCACCACCTCTATTCTTGCCGTACTTGGTGCAGCAGGCTTAGCGATTGCGCTGGCCCTGCAAGGCACCCTGTCCAATATTGCTGCCGGCGTCATGCTGGTTTGGCTGCGCCCATTTTCCATTGGTGAATTTATTGAAGCGGGCTCAATTACGGGAACGGTGTCTGAAATCGGCCTGTTCGCCACCAAGCTAAATACAGCAAACGGCCTTTACCTGTTTGTTCCAAATTCGCAATTATGGAATACATCCATTATCAATTATTCCCGCCTGACCGAACGCCGGGTAGAACTGCGCATTGGCATTGCCTATGATGCGGATATTGCCAAAGCTCGCTCCATTCTTCTTGGCTTGGCCAATCGTCAGGATCAAGTTTTGCCAATTCCGGCTCCCGTTGTGCATGTGGAGGTTTTGGGCGACAGTGCTATCACCATGCTACTGCGTTTTTGGGTTCCCTCATCGATTTATTGGGATGCCGTATTTGGTTTTCGCGAAGCATCAAAACTTGCATTTGATAATGCGGGAATAGAAATACCGTTCAATAAAGTTGATATTAACGTCTATTCCCACATCAGATCTACAACAGAACAAAAACCGCCCAACACAATTTAGAGCGCACCCCCGCTCTAATCGGCCATTGCGCCTTGTGCAGCGGCTCCCCTGTCGATCAACAGGCGGTTATATGCGTTAAGATATGCCTTGGCGGACGCCACAAGAGTATCTGGTTCAGCTCCGCGCCCCGAGGCAATTTTGCCACCCATTTCAAGACGCACATGGGCATTGGCCTGCGCATCAGTGCCGCCGGTAACCGCATCAACACCATATAGCAGCAAATGCGGGTTAGCATTTACTGCCTGTTTAATGGCGTTAAAAATAGCATCCACAGAACCTTTACCCTCAACAACTATGCTGACATTTTCTCCGTCCACATCAAGCACCATGGCGCATCGATGTTCGCCGCTGGTTTTTGAAACAACTTCCATATCTACCAGTTTGATCCGATCACCAGCAGAGCCGATTTCATCATCAACCAAGGCGATAATATCTTCGTCATAGACATTCTTTTTTCTATCCGCGAGAGCTTTGAAACGCTCAAACACCTCCTGAAAGCGGTTGTCACCAAGGTCATAACCAAAATCGAGCAATTTTTCCTTGAAAGCATGGCGTCCCGAATGTTTGCCCAATATAAAAGATGTAGATTTAATCCCTACGCTTTCAGGGGTCATTATTTCGTAGGTTTGCGCGTTTTTCAGCATACCGTCCTGATGAATTCCGCTCTCATGGGCAAAAGCATTTTTACCAACGATTGCCTTGTTATATTGTACGGGGAAATTTGCTGCTGCCGCAACGATCTTTGATATTTTGGCCAATTGGGTAGCTTCAATTCCCGTATGATAAGGCATGACATCAGCTCGGGTGCGAATGGTCATCACCATTTCTTCCAAAGCAGCGTTTCCGGCCCGCTCCCCAAGCCCGTTGATCGTGCATTCTACCTGCCGCGCGCCTCCGCGAACTCCGGCTAGCGAATTTGCCACCGCCAGCCCCAGATCATTATGACAATGAGTGGAAAAAATCACCTTGTCACTGTCCGGCACCATCGAGATCAAATCTACAAACAGCTGGTAATAATCCTCAGGTGTCGAATATCCCACCGTATCGGGAATGTTGATGGTAGTTGCACCGGCCTTGATAGCCGCCTCGGTGCAACGGGCCAGATAATCCAGCGGGGTACGCGTGGCATCCATCGCGCTCCATTCCACATCGTCGATGAGGTTTCGGGCCTGAGTTACAGTTTTAGTGATAATTTCTAGCACTTCCTCCTGGGTTTTTTTCATCTGGTGGGCCAAATGGATGGGAGATGTTGAAACAAAGGTATGGATACGACCGCGTTGCGCGTGTTTTACCGCCTCTCCGGCCCGCGCGATATCGCCAGGAATTGCCCGTGCCAGACCGGCAATAACCGAATTTTTTGAATGTTTGGCAATCTCGGACACCGCTTCAAAATCACCATTCGATGCGATAGGAAAACCGGCCTCTATTATATCCACCCCCATTCCATCCAGCAATTCGGCAATTTGCAGTTTTTCCTGCAAGGTCATGGTCGCCCCGGGAGATTGCTCTCCATCGCGCAAAGTCGTATCAAATATCAAAACCCTGTCGGTTGATTTTTGTTCTTGTTTGCCAATATTTTCTTGCTGGCCACTGTCCTTGGTATTCATTTGATCTGAAATCATAATCCTGGTCCTGAAAAAATCGGTTGCGGTCTTGCCTGTTTCTAAAAAAGAAATTGCCTTTGAAAGAAATTTCTACACCGCGCCCAAAACAAATTTGTTCTGTTCGGTTCAATATTTTCGCCCCTGAAATCCCGCCCATTTCAATCAGGGCTGCCAGAAATCAGGGGCAGATAAGAAGAAGGAGGAGGTCAGAATCAGCCAATTTCGCACGCAAATTCGCACCCCCAACCAACAATATTGGTTCAGGTGTAAATTCAATAATATTTGCGCAATCTGACTTCATAATTTCCAATCGAAACAATTTTAGGCGTTTTCAACCCATTTTTATAAAGTATAGTCTGTTCGCTCAACCTTAACAAAATATTTCACCAGCTCAACAGAATATTTTTATTTCGCTAAATCATCGACAGTTTATCTGCATTAGCAATATCTGAAGGCGCAACATCACTCTTTTTTAGCCCCGTTTCTATGCGCCCCATCTGATGTTCAATACTATTGGCATAATAGGCAACAATATCGCGCTCTTTTGACGAAACCCGATAGCTGTCCCCGGCAATAAGCACCAAATGGCGAAGGGTAAGCATGCGCAAGCCGACATCAACCAGATAGTCATGATCATCTCGGGGCACATGCACATAGACCCCCGCATCCTGCAATTGATTTATCAGGTTAAAAACTCCGGTTTTAACCTCGAACAGGCTCATGGGCCGTTTCTCGTCACTCAGCAAAACACTAGCCACCAACGAAGTTGGCAATGCCGGAATCGCCCTTCCGACTTCGTGCATTAATTTCCCTCCGAGTTTTTCCATTTCCCCATGCAAATTTTCTGGCGGTAACAAACGGAAATCCAGCTTGTTTTCATCAAGGTATTGACGCATGGAAACCGGCTTGCCAAAACTTACGCAAGCATAGCCATAGCGAAACCACTTGCCGCGAAAAGCTTGAGCAACAGAACGCCCCAAAAAACCCATCAGCACCCCGGGGTTAAATTTAAAGCGCGGTTTTTCGCCCTTTTTCGCTCCCGCCGAGGCGGTTAAAATCCTGTCCTCGAGCACCCGGTCATAATTTAGACCAACAGGTACAAAAACCACATCGCGCAGACCTTTGGGGTCAAACTCGCCAATCATATAGGAAAGCAGACCAAACTTTGGCGGTTTTAAATTGCCATCCCTTGATAGCCCACCCTCGGGGAAAACCGCCTGCGTAACCCCGGCCTGCGTAGCCATATGAACATAACGGGCCAACACCTTGCGATATAGAGAATTTCCCGTTGAATGACGGCGAACAAAATACGCCCCCATGGCCCGGATCAAGCTTTGCAATGCCCAGACCCGCGCCCACTCACCCACCGCATAGGAAAGGGCCGAGCTGGAAGCTGCCATATAGGTAACCAGCACATAATCCATATTCGAGCGGTGGTTCATTACAAAAACCACTGTCGAATTCGGGTCAATCTCCGCCAGAGCGTTATCGTTGGAATTGCCCAACCTCACCCGATAGAGCATCTGTGAAAGCTTTCGTGCCAAGCGGGTGCCGATGCGAAAATATGTATAATGGGAAAATGCCGGCACCACTTCATTGGCATAGGCGCGCGCTTTATCCAGCATCACCTGCCGAGGCGAGCCGCTTTGTTTTGCCTCTTCTTCCACCGCCTTGATGACTTCAGGGTCAAACATCAATGCATCAATCAATCCCTGCCGTTTGGTCAGCTTGAATGGCTGGATTTTTAATGAAAGCTTATTGTTCAGCAACTCAATAGCCTTGTTGGCACGGCGCCTGAAAAACCAACGCACGCCGGGCATCAACAAACGATCAGTCAGACCGATTACCGCCAAAATAGCAGCAATGACTACAAACCAGATTGGTAATGAGATTGTTCCCAAAACCATCCCTCCCACAACAACAAAACGCCCGACGGCTTTTGCCGCTCCTGTTTTCTCCCCAAAGCTTGCGCCAGCTTGCCAAACAGGTCAAGCGCGCAGCAAATATCCTTCTTGGATTGTCACCTAAAGGGTTTCGTGCCAGTTCAGATTTAATACACCCTCACCAACCAAAATGGCCTTACCGCCAATTCCTGCATGCACCAGAACTCCGTTCTCTTTGCCCACCTGCATTTCTATTATGCTTGGCCGCCCCACATCCACACCCTGCTCAATAAAATATTGCCTTTTCAAATTGAGGTCAGGATTGATTTTTGCCACCAATCCAATCAAAGCCGCCGCTGCCGATCCGGTCGCCGGGTCCTCAATGCGTGGCAATTTCAAATCAAACATTCTGGCAGAAAAATCATTTTTAGAATCTTGTCCAGCTTCACAAAAAGCATAGATCGCCACATCATCAGAGCCATAAACATCGTCCCAACCGCGTTTTTCAAGCTTGATATTACTTAGAGCCTCAGTGTTTATAATCGGCACCAAGACATATTCAATTCCAGCAGAATAGACCACAGGCATATAATCTCCAAAACCGATTTGCTCCACCGTTAAACCAAGAGTTCCAGCTATTTTTTCAGTTTCTGGGGCCGCCCGAACCAGTTGCGGCAATTGCGGTAGTCTAAATCGCGCCTCGCCACATCGCTTGTTCACCCTGTCCATTATACAAGGGACAACACCAATTTTCACCTCCAACCTGATCGCTGTCGAACGGTTTGTCATACCCAGCCAAACCGCAGCCCCGATTATTGGATGGCCAGCAAATGGCAGTTCGGTAAGGGGGGTAAAAATTCTAACGCTAGCAGTATTGCGCCCGGCCTTTGGCTCAAAAACAAAAATTGTTTCGGACAAGGAAAATTCGTTGGCAATTTTTTGCATCATCCAGGTGTCCAGATGGTCCGCTTTCATCACCACCGCCAGCGGATTGCCCTCCATTTGCGTATCGGTAAAAACGTCCAACAGATAATAATTTAATTGCATGGGCCAAGTCCTGAAATATTAGATCTAGTATCACCAGAAAATCCCAAGAATCGCTCGCCAAGTCAAGATAATGCAACAAGCAAGGTCAGTAGAAAAACCAGAACTTTGTGACCAGGCAAAACAAGGCCGCAGAAATGAGGCAACTAACGCCTTTTCTCCCTCCCCCCCCTTTGGGGAGGGCCGGGGTGGGGGAGAATGACAAATTAATACAGAAGTCTTAGCGATATGCCATTATCTTTGGGTTGCCGCGTTCGTTATAACTTTTCACAATAACTACATAGAGAGTAGAATTTTTATAAAAACAAAACGCCCCCGAAAACTAGTCGGGAGCGTTAATATTGTTACGGCCCAAGATTAATTCTTTTCTTTATCAACTAAAGATCCAGCCTTGATCCACGGCATCATGTCACGCAATTTTTCACCAACTTCTTCGATTTGATGAGCATCATTATTGCGCCTAATAGCCTTAAACCTGGCTCCGCCGGCCTTATATTCCTGCATCCAATCCGAGGTAAACTTGCCCGACTGGATATCGGCCAGAACCCGCTTCATTTCTTTTTTTGTTTCAGAGGTAATGATACGTGGGCCCGAAACATATTCACCCCATTCGGCAGTGTTGGAGATAGAATAATTCATGTTGGCAATACCGCCCTGATAAATCAGATCAACGATCAGTTTTACCTCGTGCAGACACTCAAAATAGGCCATTTCCGGCGCATATCCACCCTCGACCAAGGTTTCAAAACCAGCCCGGATAAGTTCAACCAAACCACCACAAAGCACAGCCTGTTCGCCGAACAGGTCGGTTTCGCATTCTTCTTTAAAGTTGGTTTCAATAATGCCGGAGCGACCGCCACCAACGCCAGATGCATAGGCCAGACCCAGATCATGGGCGTTGCCGCTGGCATCTTGATGCACTGCGATCAGGCAGGGCACACCACCACCGCCAACATATTCACCACGCACCGTATGGCCGGGCCCTTTTGGCGCTACCATAATAACATCAATGCTGGATTTTGGTTCAATCAGACCAAAATGCACGCATAGTCCGTGGGCAAATGCAATGCAGGCACCATCGCGGATATTTGGCGCAATATCATCTTTATAAATATCAGGTTGCAGCTCATCCGGGGTCGCCATCATCATCAGATCGGCCCATTTGGAAATATCGGCAACATTCATAACCTTAAAGCCATCAGCTTCAACTTTTTTGGCCGTTGACGAACCATCACGAAGGCCAATGATAATGTCTTTTACTCCACTATCGCGCAGGTTGAGAGCATGGGCTCTTCCCTGTGAACCATAGCCAATAACGGCGATATTCTTATTCTTCAACAAATTCAAATCGGCATCCCGATCATAATATACACGCATAATATTCTCCTGTTTTTTATAGCGCTGGATTTGAGTAATTATCAGGGTCAAGCCCCATAGAGTTCTAAAAATTGTGCGGTGGCAATTGCCGCCTGTTGTTCTATTTCTGTTGGGGTTTTGCTCAAACGATCGCCCAGCAAAAGCCTGATCTGGGTATCGCGCATCAACAGACCAAAAAAACTGCGATAAGCGATTTCACTGTTATCAAATTGCAAAATACTGGCTTTTTGCCCGGCTTCTAACAATGGTTTTAAGCGCCGCCCCATGGCAAAGCGCCCGTTTTGTAATACAATCATTCCAAGATCAGATTCACTTGAGCGAGCCCGGGAAATTGCCACCCGGTTTAACGCCACCGAAGTTTCACTGGTCAACACTCTTATGAGATTGCGCCCGAACTGTTCGATTGAAGCCACAAGACTGTTACGGCTAAGGTTTTGCAGATCAACATCGGGCATTTGCACCTTTGCCGCCTGCCATTGCACAGTTGCCACCAACAGCCCTTCACGATCACCAAACCAGTTATAAAGAGTTTCTTTGGAACAAGATGCAGCCTTGGCTACCCCCTTCATGGTCCACTTGTCACCAAGCTTGACCAGAAGATTTAATGCCGCTTCCAACACCTCCCCCTGCCTCTCGGTTAACTCTGAACTGTCCTGCCCCAACGTCAATTTTGTTACCGCACTCATTAAAATCAGTTCTTGAAATCAGTTCTTGAAATCTTGAAAATCAGTTCTTAAAATCTCGCTCTCAATTGCCGTACCGTAACGTACGGTACGGCAATTGACAAGTAAAAATTCAAAGGGAAGAGCATTAAGGGGCGCAGGTCAGGGAATATACAAAGGTTCGTGGAGTGGGCATAAAACAAGCATGCGGGCGTGACCTGTAGAAAGGTCGTATATTACGGGCAAATGGAGCGAAAAAATACGCCTGCTGGATCCCTAAAAACAACAAACATCCATATCCTGTCATTGCAAGAAGAAAGGCTATGAGGCAATCCAGAAATTGCTATTTTAACCATCCGTCAAACCTCCCCCTACACGCGGACAGAAATATAAGCATCAGTCGCCGTACCGTAACGTACGGCACAGCAATTGAGGGTGCGATCAATGTGGCGCGGTAGGTTAGAGGGGGAGTAGAGATACGATTAATCTATAAATCTCTGGATTGCCGCGCCCTAAAAAGGGGCTCGCAATGACCAGCCCGCTGGTGTGAGGCAGTAAAATTAGCGAAAAGCGCATATTACTTAAAAGCCGCCATTAAAAACTCAAATATTTTCACTATCCCAGCTCCGATGCCTACTACTTTATGGGACATACTTAAGGATTTTCCAGCAAATCCAACATTTTGGTACAAGTGACGTTTTTTTATCTTCTCCGGAATTACTCGGTCTTCGTCTGAAGTTATTTCAATAATTGGCACGGGATAAAGCGTTGCAATATCAATATACTGTCGCTTCTGACGCTCAACTGCATCCAAATATTCTTGAGTTACTTTTCCTTCCTCAAACGCAAGTTGAGTATTTTCTACCAACTGCTCCAAATTTTTCCTATATTCATCGTCATCAAATTTTGAACTATCTATCGGGGCGTTTTCAATAAACTCTTCGCGCTCCAAATCTAAAGGATAATATTTTTGGATTTCATCATGAATATCACTTAGGTTATTTAGTGCTGTTTCTAAACCTGCTTCACACCATATTTTATCTGTATCTGCATCACGTTCTGCACGTATAATTGCCATATCATCGTCAAGATAAGTAATTTCAAAATCAAAACCTTTACCCAATTCATCTAGGTAATTCTTCAAAGAACTTAGCAAAATGGGTGATATATTTTTCTTCTTTAAGGCTGAAATTAGATTGTTAGCTTGTCGCCTTGCTCTCTCTGGCAATAGATGCAAATTCTCGTCTGCAATTGGCTCATTTATTTTTGTTTTTGACGTAACATCTAACTAGTCTTTTTCATTGACAAATGGCTCCGGGCTTGCTGTTTCAATTGCTTTTGCCAGATAATCTTCAACTGTTAGATTTTTCGCCTCCCCCCTCGCCGCTTCAACCCACTCTTTAATATCAGCGTTGATTTTTGCTGCGTCTTGTTCCCACCAGTCATTTTCCTGAGTGACGATTTTTATGTCTAGCTTCTCGGCGAGGTTATCTGGCAATCCGGCGTGATTGCGCCCGCCCAGAATATCCTCATACCAATCTATCCAGATATCCCAGCCAATATTTTGCGCCAGCAGTATTTTTTTTAATTTCTGCCAACGGCCATCTAACAACCCCATATAGCCATCAATCCACAATGGCTGTTGGATTAAGCTTTCTACGCTGTTTTCCTGTTGTAAAAATTCTGCATCTTTAGAAATCGCCAAATAAACGGCGCCATCGGCGGCATCGGCGGCATCGGCGGCAAAGGCGGCGGCACCGGCGGCAGCATAGGCGGCATCGGCGGCATAGATGGCATCGGCGGCAAAGACGGCGGCATCGGCGGCACGGGCGGCGGCATAGATGGCATTGGCGGAATAGGCGGCGGGATCGGTGGCATCGGTGGCCTCGATAGCGGCGGCATTGGCGGCAGAGACGGCGGCATTGCTAATATCATGGGTTGTATATTTACGAGCAGCCCATGATATTAAATTAGCACGAAAAATCGAAATAGTAAGATTATCACTAATATTTTTGTCAATTTCAGCGTCATAAATCCCCCCAGCTAGCGGCAACACCCTCAAAGCAATGCGCGAGGCAATGACTTGCGCCCACTCCTTCGGCTTATTCTCAAGCCAATTCTTTAAATCATCGCTATTGTTGATTTTTACCAAAAGCCATCGCCTAAAATCTGCTAATTATCCTAATTATCACTGCATCATCGCAGATTCTATGCCCCAAAACCAGCATCCATCCCGCCTCATGCACAAAGCCCGCATTAACCGCCCAAAACCAAAATTTCACGCAATATTTCACAAAAAAAGGAGGCGTTTCTAACGCCTCCTGCCATAATTTATAGCCATTTATCTCAGCCAAAAACCCCGCTTAAGCGCGGCAGTTCAAGCACCCGGATAGGATGAAAAAATTTCGGTGGTGCCATCCCGCAAGACCAGCAGCACGTCATAAGGCTCAATATCATCTGGCCCAAATCCCATACCGGGCGCGCCAAGCGGATCCATTCCCGGCGATCCAAGGGGCATGCCCGGTGTGGCAATACCTATTGCGTCCGGCTGTTCCAGCAACAAACGCCGAATATCGGCGGCTGGAGTATGGCCTTCAACGGTATACTCACCAATGGTTGCCGTATGGCAGGCCCACAATTGGGGGCTTAGCCCTCTTGCAACTTTAATATCGGATAATTCGTCATTGGAAAGATTGATTGCTTTAACACTAAATCCCTCAGCTTCCATTTGAGCTATCCAGCCATTGCAACATCCACAGCCTGCATTCTTTACCACATCAATCATGGTTGCTGTTTCCTGTGCCAAGGTCGGCATGCTCGTCAGGGCAGCTACTGCTGAAACAACAAGAATTTTTTTGAACATAATAATACCTTTTCTCTTCGCCAATAGAATAGCCCAACACCCTGCCAACAATAGTAATAGCCGGATAAGGCTTTTACAAGGCTTCTCGCCCGTGCTCAGCATTAAAATTCACCTCTGGCCCCACCGGAACAATTTGCGTTGGGTTGATGGTTTTATGGCTCTCATAATAGTGGCGCTTGATATGTTCAAAATTAACCGTGCCAGCAACGCCGGGATGCTGATAAAGCTCGCGCACATAGGCAAAAATATTGGGAAAATCGGCAATGCGCTTAATGTTGCATTTGAAATGCCCCACATAAACCATATCGAACCTGATCAGCGTAGTGAACAGGCGCCAATCGGACTCGGTAATGGTTTGGCCGATCAAATATCTCGATTTTGACAATCTATCCTCAAGCCATTCAAGAGTATCAAACAGTTTTTTGACCTCCTCCCCATAAACGCTTTGACTTGTCGCAAAGCCGGTTTTGTAAACCCCGTTATTAACGTTGGAATAAATGCGTCGATTTATGTCATTAATTTCGTCACGCAATTCTTTTGGATAATAATCGCCCTTTTTTGCCCCTATTCCGTCAAAGGCGGAATTGAACATGCGGATGATTTCTTCGGATTCATTGGAAACAATCGTGCCGGTTTTTTTGTCCCACAAAACGGGAACCGTAACCCGCCCATTATATTTAGCCTCAGCGGCCACATATACCTGCCACAAGAATTGCGCATTGTGAATCGGATCACCAACAACCCCGTCAGCAGGCTCAAACGTCCAGCCGTCCTTATCCATAAACCAATGCACTACCGAGGTCGAAATCATATCTTTTAGCCCCTTGATGGCCCGAAATATCATCGTCCGGTTGGCCCATGGGCAGGCGTGGGAAACATAAAGATGATAGCGCCCGGCCTCGGCTTTAAATCCACCTGTACCGCTTGGCCCCGCTGCGCCGTCCACAGTTACCCAATTGCGAAAACTGGATTGCTGGCGAACAAATTTGCCGCCGGTGGATTTGGTATCATACCATTTATCAACCCAAACGCCGTTTTGTAACAATCCCATTTTCTTTACCTTTTTAAAAGAACTCCAACACCGGATAACGCCACACACGGCGATTCCAGACTATCATCTTGAGCATGGTAATTATCAGATGCAACCCACTTTTTATACCTCTGGCAGCCATTCCTCCAGCGTCACCTCAAAAGTCATGCAAATGGGGTTGAAACCGGCAACAAACGAGCCCCCGTAAATCGTTCCCCTGGTGTCTGCAACAACTCCAGTCAATGAAGCCACAAGCGCTCCATCATCTTGTGATCTGACCTCACCCGCAATACTGACAATTTCAACCGCTGGCCCGCTAATACGGCTATATTTGCCTTCTCTATTTTCCAGACAAGCATCAACCAGCGAGCCAAGAGCGCCGCGCACAAAGGCATTATCAAATCCCTCAGACAGGCAAAGCTTTTCAATCCCGGTAACCAAATCTTCATTGGGAGCAATACGCGCGTAGGCAACCCGCCCCATTGACCCTTTTTCAATTGCTCTAAAATCACCCATATCAATTTCCCCTAACTGGCTGCAAAAGCGCAATATTGGTCTCGGGATCAAAACTTTGCAGCAATTTGATACCGTCAAACGAAGTTACCAGTGCAAAAATCGTCTTTGCGCCAATAATGCTGTTTTCCGTAATAATATGCCCGCCCTTTATCTGCCCATCGCCGGTTAGAATGGCTGCATGACAATGCACTAATGGTTTACCCTCCATGGATTCCCCAAGCGTTGCATTGCCAAAAATCATTTGTGTTTTTCCCGCCCTGATTGGTTTTGAATAAGCGATTACCGCCTGTTTTTTTGGATCGGGGGGAGCAACACAAAAACTTAGCGAATCATATTCTCCGCCAAATATTGTCAGCGATGCATTATATACTTTCATTTTTGCCAGCGGCTCAACCAGTGCCTCGAACATGCTTTTTCCCGGCGCCATCGCCAGCCTGAAATGGCGCGCTTGCGGCGAATTTTCGCTTTGGATTCTTATGGGGTTGGGTTTTCCGGGATGTTTAAAAGTTCTCGGACGAGATGGGCGCAACAACTGCCCTTTGTCATCTATCTTGGCACTATTTTCATTTACGCCCTTCATCAAACACTCCCCTTTGTTCGATACATCCACGCTCGACAAGCGCAGTACGAATATTTTTCTTGGTAATTTTCCCATAGGCCGATTTTGGCAACTCCTCCAAAAAAAACACCTGCTTTGGCAGTTTATAGCGGGCTATTTTACCCTCCATCCACTTTAGCAATTCAACTTCGCCAAGTTGACTGCCATTGGTTAAAACACAAACAGCCACCCCGACCTCGCCCCAGCGCTCATCATCAATTCCAAGCACAGCCACCTCATTGATTTGGGGATGGGTAAGTATTTTTTCCTCGATTTCTCTGGGATAAATATTTGAGCCGCCAGAAATATACATGTCGGAAGCGCGACCGGTTATAAAAAGAAAACCCTGATCATCCATATGCCCAAGATCGCCGGTTAAAAACCATCCCATTCGAAAAGATTTGGCATTGGCATCATCGTTTTGATAATAACCCAAAAATACCGCCGGGCCGCAAACACAAATTTCTCCGGTTTGATTGGCGCCAAGCTCTTCGCCCTTGTCATTTTGAATACTGACCTGCATCCCTGTTCTTTCATATCCACAGGTTCCAACCCGCTGTTCCCCATCGTCAAGACTATGCTCTTGGGGAGGAAGAACCGTGATATTTCCCGTTACCTCGCCAAGTCCAAAATATTGCACCAGGACCTTGCCCAGTTTTTCAAGGGCAAATTTTTGATGCTCGCGATACATGGGCGCACCGGCATAAATCACATATTTAAGGCTGGAATGATCAAACTCATCAACCGCAAGATTTTCCACCATCAAACTGATAATGCTTGGAACCGTGAACATATTGCTTACCTTCCACTTTTCCACCAGTCTCCACGCATCTGTGGCATCGAACTTGTCTCCGGCCAAAATTATGGATTTTATACCACGCGCAACCTGCGCCAATTGATGAATTCCCGCCCCGTGGGACAAGGGGGCAACCACCAGCGAAGCATCATCTTTTGGCGCCATTGCCGGCATTAAATCACAAAGGTGATTATTTATGACAAAACCCATCTGTCCATGGGTCAAAACAGCCGCCTTTGGCGCACCAGTCGTTCCAGAAGTAAAAAAGAACCAGCATGGATCATCATATTCAACATCTGTTGCTTTGCATCCCGCTCCCAAATTGGCTTTGACCAATGCGTCATAATCATTATCTGCCCCAAAGCTGCCAATAATTATCTGCTGGATAAAAGGCAATTGCTCTGCCACAGCTTTTGCATGCTCGACAAAATCCTGATGACAAATAAATATCGAGGCATTGCTGGTTTTACCCATTCTAACAATTTCATCCGGCGTTTGCCGAAAATTAGCCGGAACCCAAACCGCGCCAAGTCGAAAACAGACAAACATGCTTTCAAATAATTGGTTGCAGTTTTTGGACTGCACCAAAATTTTGTCGCCTTTTTTCACACCGATTTTTTTCAACGCGTTTGCCATGGCATCCACGCGGGCGTTCAATTCAGCCCAGCTCCAGCTTTTTTCACCCCAGACCAAAGCTGTTTCTTTTCCTTGCCGCCGTGATTGTTGCAACAAAAAATGGGATAGATTCATTACCCGTTTAGTGGCTGGCTCTTGTAAGGGGCTATTTTGTTTGTTCGCTGTTAAATTACTCAACTGATACGCTCCAGAATGCTCACATAATTGGCCACAGCCACACCGCCCATATTAAAAACCCCCGCCAGCTCTGCACCCTTGATTTGCATGCCATCAGCCTCGTTCATCAATTGCATTGCCCCCATAATATGCATCGAAACTCCTGTGGCCCCCAGCGGGTGCCCTTTGGCCTTTAACCCCCCTGATGGATTGATGGGCAAAGCGCCATCCTTTTGAGAAATTCCCTCGTCAATTATCCGGTGCCCTTGCCCTTGTTTGGCCAGACCCATAGCTTCATATTCGAGCAATTCAGCGATGGTGAAACAATCATGGGTTTCAACCAAACTCAGGTCTTTAATCGATAAATTGGCTGTCTTGAGTGCGCTTTTCCACGCAATGGCCGCACCTTCAAAACGGGTGGGGTCGCGTTTTGAAAGGGGAAGAAAATCATTGATCGCCACAGCGGCGCGAAAGGCAATAGCCCGGTGCATGCTCCGCGCTGTTTCCTCGTCCGCTAAAATTATTGCCGCCGCTCCATCAGATATCAAAGAGCAATCAGTGCGCCGCAGGGGAGCGGCCACATAGGGGTTTTTATCAGAAACATTATTACAAAAATTAAATCCCAAATCTTTTTGGATATGGGCATTGGGGTTTTGCAGGGCATTAAAATGGTTTTTTGCCGCTATCCGCGCCAAAGATGAGCTTTTATCACCATAGCGCTGAAAATATGATTGGGTTATCTGGCCAAACACTCCGGCAAATCCACCCGCAACATCGCCCTCTTCTTGCACATAGCTGGCTCCCAGCAGAATTTTGCCAATATCTTCGGTTGAGGTATCGCTCATTTTTTCGACCCCCACCACCACAGCCAGACGACCACGCCCTGCCATAATAAAATCCCTCGCCGCATGAATTGCCGCACTGCCTGACGCGCACGCGTTTTCCAGCCGTACCGCTGGCGTATGTCGCAATTTGTCATTAGCCAAAGAGAATAGTCCGGCGGTAAAATCCTGCGATGAAAATCCGTTATTGACCACTCCGACAAAGCAGCCATCTACATCAGCAGCGCCAATTCCCGCATGCTCCATTGATTTCCTGGTTACATCCCCCAACAGGCTTTCAACATTTTCTTCCACAAGCTTACCAAAAGGAGTGTGCGCCCAACCAACTATACAAACCAAATTACTTCTCCAACTAATTCTCTGATGTTAAAATACAATCTATTTGCGACTATATCTATCCTTTTAACTCGACTTTCAGCTAAAAAACGAATAGATTATGCAATATTTTAGTAAAAAGAGTGAATTTTATGCACCAACTAGACGAAACCGAAATACAAATATTACAACTTTTGCAAAATGATGCCAGCCTGTCATCAGGTGAAATTGCCGAGCGTATTCGCTCCTCGCAATCTCCCGTATGGCGACGAATAAACAATCTGGAAAAATCCGGAATTATCAAAAAAAAGGTAGCTTTATTGGATGCTAAAAAGCTTGGGTTTGGCATTGAGGTATTTGTGCGCGTTAAAATGAGCGAGCATGGGCGCCATACCCTTTCGGAATTCGAGCAAGCGATTTGTAAATTTCCCCAAGTGCAGGAATGCCAGCTATTATTGGGGGAAATTGATTTCCGTTTGCGGGTAATTGCAAAAAACCTCGACGATTATGAAGAGTTTCTTCGTCTACACCTGATGCAAATGAAAGGAGTGCGCGAAATTGCTTCCAGCGTAGTAGTCAGAAATGTCAAGGATACCAGAAACATCCCGTTGGAAATGCTATAGTTTATATGGGAGGGCATAGGGAATAGGTTGGGAGACAAAATCTGCTGGTAAAATTCAGGGCCGGGGCAACCAAAAATCAAGGCCCTAACTACAAACAGCCACGCCTTTTGTTTCTTGAATTATGGTTCCCCTACCCTCACGCAGCGGCCCGTCGAACATTTTGAAGACAAAATTACCTTTGCGGATAAACCCTTTGCTTTCACTACTCTGCTCTTGGGTTATTTTCGTCCTGACAATCAGATCAAAAGCGCTGATCTTGCCATCCTCATTTTCCTGTTCACGGTAAAATCTGATATCAATGCGATCATCATCAAGCCAAAGGCCGATTATATCATCGCGGATAAAACTGAGTTTTTGTTGCTCACCAACAGGGCCATACATCACGATTATGTCCCTAGTATAAAAGGGAACTATCAGGCTTGAATTAACGCTGTTATTTTCCGTTATCAAAGGAAATATAAAGCGCACTTCTGTGCCTGCATTACCCCCGGCGCAGATTACGTTGGGAGGCGAAGCCAGAACAGGAATACTTGCGAAAAAAATGCCAAAGAATGCCAAAATAAAAGCCCCGAAACCTGAAAACTTCATTTTCTTTTCCTTAACCTTTTTATCTGTTCACTAATTCTTGCCTGTTCCCAACAAAACCCGCCACAATAATAACAAAAATCATATATTTCTAGAACCCATCAGCGCCTTATGGCGACGAACCGCTTCAGGAAATCCCATAACCAAAGCATCGGCAGTTATGCCGTGACCGATGGAAACCTCCAAAAGATTTGGCATCATTTTTATAAAAGAGGGAAGGTTTTCAAGGGTCAAATCATGCCCGGCATTAAGCCCCAACCCAACAGCATTGGCAGCTTTTGCTGTTTTTTCCAGTTCAAGCAGGTGCTTGTCCCCTTGCTCAGAACCAAAGCTTGCTGCAAATGGCCCGGTATATAACTCTACCCTGTCGGCTTTTACCCCGGCAGCCATTCTGGCTATTTCCGGCTCCGCATCAATAAACAAAGCTACTCTAAATCCGGCATTTTTCATCCGCGCAATCGCCTTTTCCAGCAATTCCTGATTATTGGCAATATCCCATCCATGGTCAGATGTCGCTTGCCCCGGATCATCCGGCACAAAAGTCACCTGATCGGGCTTTGCTTCCTCGACCAGCTGCAAAAACCGCTCGTGGGGATAGCCTTCGATATTATATTCAGCCTTTGGAAAATCTTCCCGCAGCATTTTGGCAAGCTCGCCAATATCGCTTTGCCTGATATGGCGCTGGTCGGGGCGCGGATGCACGGTTATTCCATTTGCTCCGGCCTCAAGAACCAGCTTGGCAATTCCCGTTACACTGGGCCAGCCAATATCGCGCCGGTTGCGCAGCATGGCTACCGCATTCAGATTTACCGAGAGTTTGCTCATTGCCTGTTTCTTTTCTTTCGGGGTGCCAAGAATGTTCAATCCCGGCAACGCCTTGATATTATCAGGATTGCTCTAAATCAAGACCTGCTTTGCAGCTCGGACTCTTTGTCCTTGCAATTAGCAGACTGCCGATAATTGGCGATCCTGATAATATCCATCACTACATTCCATCCGGCCCGCGCGATATCGCCGAAAGTCCGGTTCTAACCACTTCCACCAGCCCAAGGGGCACCATCAGGGAAATAAATTGAGCGATTTTTGAGGACTTACCAGTAATTTCAAATACAAAACTAGTGGTAGAGGCATCAACCACCTGCGCCCGAAAAGCTTCGGCAAGTCTAAGAGTTTCAACCCTGTTTTCACCTTTTCCCGCTACCTTTACCAAGGCCAATTCCCTCTCTAGCGGATTGCCCTCTGCTGTCAGGTCATGAACTTTATGCACCGGTATCAAACGCTCGAGCTGCAATTTAATCTGGCGCAGGGTTTTTGCGCTGGCTATCGTTACAACCGTAATACGGCTCAACCCCTTCTCGTGTTCGGTTTCAGACACCGTAAGGCTTTCAATATTATATCCGCGAGCTGAAAACAAACCAGCAATACGGGCCAATATTCCCGGCTCGTTATCTACCAGCACCGACAAAGTATGACGTTCGATTTTTTTGCTCACCTTAGTGAGGAAATATGCGGAGCCACTGGCTCTAAGATGGGGGTTCATAGGCTTTCTCCTGCAAAAGGGGCGCGCAATGACAACAAATCAAATCTAAACAAGTTTCTTCCCCTCTTCATCAATAATATTGGCAATATCAGCAGTATCGGGAAGGATCATTTCATTATGAGCCTTGCCAGAGGGGATCATAGGCAAGCAATTTTCTAATCTTTCCACCCGACAATCAAAAAGTACCGGACCATCATAATCCAGCATTTCCGCAATTGCCGCATCAAGCTTTGCCGGATCCTCACAACGCACCCCCTTGCCGCCCATAGCCTCGGCCAGCTTGACAAAATCCGGCAGGCTTTCCGAATAGGAATGGGCAAAACGCGAGCCATGCAAAAGCTCCTGCCATTGGCGCACCATGCCCATATATTCATTATTGAGAATAAAAATCTTGATCGGTAATTTGAACTGAACAGCGGTCGAGAATTCCTGCATGGTCATTTGCACACTGGCTTCACCTGCAATGTCGATAACTGTTGCATCGCGATGGGCTACCTGCACCCCAACCGCCGCCGGCAAGCCATAACCCATGGTACCAAGCCCCCCCGAAGTCATAAAGCGGTTTGGCTTTTCAAAGGGAAAATATTGTGCGGCCCACATCTGGTGTTGCCCCACTTCCGTAGTTATATAAACATCATGATCTTTTACAGCGTCAGCCAGTCTTTGAATAGCGAATTGCGGCTTGATTATTATCTCGCTATTTTCATAACGCAAAGATTTTATACTTTTCCATTCCTCGATTTTTTCCAGCCACGGCTTGATGGCCTCGGCCCTTGGAGCATTGGTTTTACTGCGCCATATCCGAACCATTTCTTCCAGAACATGCTCACAATCACCAATGATCGCAAGATCCGCATCGACAATTTTATTGATCGACGAAGGATCAATATCCACATGCACTTTGGTTGAATTAGGCGAAAACCCGTCAATACGTCCGGTAATCCTGTCATCAAAACGCGCCCCGATATTTAACATCAGATCACAATCATGCATGGCCATATTGGCCTCATAGGTGCCGTGCATACCCAGCATGCCCAGCCAATTGTTGCTAGAGGCCGGAAAGGCGCCAAGCCCCATCAAAGTAGAAGTAACCGGAAACCCGCTCAATTCCACCAATTCACGCAATAATTCGGAAGCCCTTGGGCCGGAATTGATAATACCCCCGCCAGTATAAAATACCGGCTTTTTGGCCTTTAGCATCAGATCAACGGCTTCTTCGATAGCGCTAAGATCGCCCTCAATTCTTGGTGTATAGCTTTGATGCTGAATCTGGATCGATGGTTTGACATATTCGCCCAAGGCAAATTGCACATCTTTGGGAATATCAATCACCACCGGCCCGGGACGCCCTGAGGAGGCAATATAAAATGCTTCGTGAATTATTCTGGCCAGATCATTAATGTTTTTCACCAGATAATTATGTTTGGTGCAATTGCGGGTTATGCCAACTGTATCGCATTCCTGAAAAGCGTCCGAGCCAATCAAGGGAGTTGGCACCTGTCCTGTTATGCAAACCAGGGGAATGGAATCAAGCAGGGCGTCGGTCAGACCGGTAACAGCATTGGTTGCCCCCGGCCCCGAAGTCACCAGAACCACCCCGACCTTGCCGGTTGATCTGGCATATCCTTCCGCCATGTGGGTTGCGCCTTGCTCGTGCCGCACCAGAATATGCTCCAGACTATCCTGTTGAAACAAGGCATCATAAATTGGCAAAATCGCACCGCCGGGATAGCCAAAAATATGTTCAACGCCATTATCCTTTAGCGCCTCAATCACCATTTCTGCACCGGTCAACTTCTGGGACATATTGTCCTTCTCCCTTTTTTGCCTCGGCAAACTAAAACCTGCCGAATAGATATATTTTAGTTCAATAAAAACTTTTCAAATTTCAAACAATAAAAAAGGCCCCTTAAGGAGCCTTATCATGCGCATCACCATCCGCGGGAATATCTCAACCCGCGACGCCAATGCGCTCCATAACCACAAGAATTTCAAAAGCCATAAAAAGCATTCCCACTAAAATTTTATGCGTCAATTGATAAGGGGGATATTTCCAATCGTCAAGGGGCAAGGGTGTAACTGGATATAATGCCCATAAAATCAGCTATCTATTATTTTTTACTTCCCCCCTTCGCTCCCTCTTTAGGATCAAAACTCTCCCGCCATTCCCAATCACCCATCTGTCGACGAAACCATGTTCGTTGCCGCTTGGCATATTGGCGACTGGCTATAATTGCTTTTTCAATCGCCTCGTTTTGGCTGATGTCACCCGCCAGCCAGCTAGAAATTTCCCGCACTCCAATTGCCTTCATCAAAGGCAAAGACGGATCAAGATCAAGTGCCAGCAAAGCTTTAACCTCAGCAACAGCCCCACCCTCAAACATTTGCAAAAACCGCTGTTCTATACGCTTCGCCAAAATATTCCGTGGTGGATTGAGCACAATTTTTTCCACATTTTCAGACCCAAGCAATCCCTGTTGTTTTTCGCCCTGCCAAAGGCTTAACGAGCGGCCAGTTCCCTCAAGAACGCTAAGCGCCCTTATCAGTCTTTGGCGATCTGGCTCCAGCAATTTTTTGGCCATCAAAGGGTCACGCCGGGCCAAAACCGCCACCCTTTCCTGCCTCGAAAGGGGGCTGATTTCCTTGGTTATTCTATCAATAATAGCCGGAGAGATTTCAGGAATCGAAGCGATTCCATCTATTAACGCCTTGAAATAAAGCCCCGTTCCACCAACAAAAATCTTTTTCCTGCCCTGTAGTTCTTTTTTGAGCAACAGTTTTTCTACCGCGCGCAACCATTCACCAGTTGAACAACGCTCTTTTGGCGATAAAAACCCGTATAAGAAATGTTCGACTTCAGCCATCTCTTTTGCCTGCGGGCGCGCACTAAGCACGTCAAGCACCGAATATACCTGCATGGAATCAGCATTGATGATTACCGCGTCCAGTTCCTTTGCCATTGATAGAGCCAAACCAGACTTGCCGCTGGCCGTGGGACCGGCTATCAGAACTATAGAATTTTTACTTTGTTCGCTGCCGTAATTTTTCAATAAACCAACTTTCAAAAAGAGTTTATAATGTCTGTTTTATGCCTGATTGCCAACCCTAATGATCCTGCCCTGTCGCCGGAGCTTATTGCAAAAATTCATAAAACAACGGGCGGTGAAATCAACTGGCTAGCCCAAAAAATTGCCTGCGAAATTATCGCCCCCAATAATAGCGATGCCTTATCTATAACAAAGGAAATCCTGCGCGAATATCCCATAGATGTGGTTTTAATTCCCCGCGAAAACCGCAGGAAAAAGCTGCTGCTCGCCGATATGGATTCTACCATGATCGAGCAGGAATGTATCGACGAACTGGCCGATGCTTTGGGCATAAAAGAAAAAATTGCAAAAATTACCGAACTATCGATGAACGGCAAACTGGATTTTGAACAGGCGCTGATTACGAGAGTTGCTTTGCTCAAGGGCCTTGACCTTGAGATCGTCAAGCAAGTGCGTCGCGAGCGCATAAGCATAACCCCCGGCGGCAGGGTTCTGGTGCAAACCATGAAAGAATATGGCGCCTATTGCGAGCTGGTTTCTGGCGGTTTTACCATATTTGCCGACTATTTCGCCAAGCGGATAGGCTTTAACAATGCCACCGCCAACCAGCTGGAATTTGACGAAAACAACCAGCTGACCGGCAAGGTAATTCCCCCCATCATTGATGCAAATTCCAAGGTAAACCGGCTTGAAACCCTGATTGGTGAACTGGATATTTCCCTAACTGCAACCATTGCCGTGGGTGACGGGGCAAATGATTTGCCGATGCTAAAACTGGCTGGAATGGGTGTGGCCCTGCACGCCAAGCCAATGGTTGCAAAAGCTGCGCCCTATTGCCTGAAACATTGCGACCTTTCGGCGTTACTTTATATGCAGGGCTTTAATGAAGAACAATTTATTCGATGAATAATATTATGGGTTTTGTTTTTAAATTGTTGTCAATTTATTACAAACCTGATGTTGGGGGCAATTGAACCAGGGCTAGTCCAACAAACCTAATATTGCCTCTTGCATCACTTAATTTCAGCAAAACAGCCTCGCTATTACTAGTAATCGCATCGCTAATAATTTCTTCCATCTCAGAGATTAAATTAACCTCTTGCTGCTCGAGTTCAAAAATTATTTGCCCGACCCGCAATCCTTTTTCAAAAGCTACCGAGCCCGGATCAACAAATATTATCGCCAGCCCCTTCTCAGCAGGGTCGCGCCCCAGATTTTTCAGCAATTCCTCACTTGTTTCAACAACAGAAAACCCCAGAATTTGCGAAGTTGTTAAAGCCAAACGCTCACCATTATCTTCAACAATAGGGAGATTTTGTGCTTCAGTTACAGGTGAGAAACCTTGCTCATTTGCAGGCGCGCCATCTTCTTCGCTCGCTTGAGCTATAAGCTTTTCCCCCGCTTCCAATTCGCCCAGAATGACGTTTACATCAATAATTTCACCATTGCGATAAACCCGCATAATACTTTCGCTACCCACCGGTGTTTGCGCCACTAATCGAGGCAAATCTTTCCAATCGATTATCGGCTCCCCATCAAATACCAGAATAATATCTCCTGCCAGCAATATGCCCTGTGACGGACCACCAGCAGTAATCTCTGCCACCAGAACCCCGATCGGGGCACTCAATCCAACAGAAGCTGCGATTTCCTCGCTAACATCCTGAATTGAAACACCAAGCCATCCTCGTCTGGTTTCACCAAACTCTATAAGTTGATCAATAATCGGGGACGCGAGATTGCCCGGAACCGCAAATCCAAGGCCCCCAGAGCTGCCCTCACGAGAAATTAGCGCAGTGACAATTCCCATCACATCCCCATTCATATCAAACAGGGGGCCGCCGGAATTGCCCAAATTTATTGCCGCATCGGTTTGAATATAATCATCATAGGGGCCGGAATTAAAATCCCGGTTTCTCGCCGAAACTATACCAAGCGAAACCGATCCACCAAGACCAAACGGGTTGCCAATGGCCATCACCCAATCCCCAACTTCGGCGCTGTCACTATTGCCAAATTCCACAAAGGGAAATTCTTCGGCAGAATCTATTTTTAGTACCGCCAAATCGGTTTTTTCGTCGGTTCCAATTACCGTGGCAACATATCTTTTGCCTCTGGATGTATAAACCAAAATCTCGCTGGCCCCGACAATAACGTGATTATTGGTAACAATCAGGCCGCTGGCGCTGATCAAAAATCCCGAGCCAAGGGAGCGGGCCTCTCCCATGCGCTCTTGCCCCTGCCCGATATTGGGATTCAAACCCTCGAACAATTCGCGCAACGGCGATCCAGGAGGAAGGTCTGGAAAAGGATCCCCTCCCGCTACCGGCCTTGAAGTGCCAATATTTACTACAGCACCAGATAAATCAGCTGCCAGTTGCGAAACAGAAGCCGGCCCAAAGCCAGAATCTGCTCGCGATTGTGATTGTGAAAAAACAGGCAGCGGATTAATAAAATATATAACAATAATAAGAATTGGCAGACCAAGATATTTGCTCAAGCGGCAAAAAAATTGTCGAGAAAAAACAGGCTTGGTATCCATATTCAATCCCTTGAAATAGTCTGGAAGCAACAAAACCCCAAAAGCTGGCTTTTTATCAAACCCGCTTTTTATTAGGGTTCAGCCTTTTATCAAAAACAACAGAACCATCCCGATAGCTGCAATTGATAATGCACCAACACGAAGTCTGGAATTTGGTACTTCCAGCATTAAAATCAGCGCCCGCTTCATTTGCTCGGGAAAGGCCGCATAAAGCAGCCCTTCCAGAACAATCATCAAAGCGAGCGCTGTAAACAGATCACTCATTAATTAGCCGGCGCTACTTCCGCAGAGGTAGAACTGACAGTTTCAGAAATTGCCGGAGCTACGGGCACAATATTTTGTACCGGCAACTGAACAGGGCCAGGTTGAGCGTTACCAAAATAGGTAAAGAATTCAGAATCCGGTGATAAGACAAGACTTGTTCCATCACCACCAAGTGCAAATCGGTATGATTGCAAAGAGCGGTAAAATTCAAAAAATTCTATATCCTGGGAAAACGCTTCAGCAAATATACGGTTACGTTCCGCATCACCTTCACCCCGAAGAATTTCCGAGAGTTTATTGGCCTCAGCAGTAATTTTAATCGCTTCACGATCAGCCGCCGCACGAAGTGTCTGAGCCAATTCTTGCCCTATAGCTCGCAAGCCAGCAGCTTCTGCCAAGCGTTCTGCCTTCATTCTCTCAAAAGTTTGCTGTGAAACCTGCGACGTAAGATCGGTACGCAAAACCCTGACATCAACAACATCAATGCCCAGTTGTGCCATATCGGAACGGATCAAATTACGGGTTTCAAGCATCATTTCAGGCCGCGCCGCACTAAGAGCCGCATTAAAATCGCGCAAACCATAGACCTGACGCAATGCGGATTCAAAGCGAGTGCTTATACGCTGTTCAGCCAAAGTAGTACTTCCCAGAACGCTTTCCCTAAAACGGATCGGGTCGGCAATTCTGTAAGTTACAAACGCATCGACATTATAGAATTTACCGTCTGAAACCTGCAAAGTGATATCATCCAGATCATAGCGCAGCAATCTATCTTCAATTATCTGCACCGATTCAACGATACTGGTAGGTATTTTGAAATACAGGCCCGGTTCTTCATAAACTCTAGTGATTTCACCAAATCTGGTAACGATTGCCTGTTCGCGCTCATTTACCACAAAAATTGACGAGAAGAGCACATAAAACCCGCCCAAAACCACAATGATACTAATAGTTAACTTGTTCATGGTTCTAGCTCCCCGGCTGACTGGAATTATTACGTAACTCGGGAAGAGGCAGGTATGGAACAACTCCTGTTCCTGCGTCGCCCTCAATAATTACTTTATTTGAAGAACCCAAAACCTGCTCCATTGTTTCAAGGAACAAGCGCTTGCGTGTAACTTCAGGGGCTTTGGCATATTCTTCATAAACAGAGACAAAGCGCGCTGCTTCACCTTCTGCTTCTTGCACTACCCTGTCCTTATAAGCTGCTGCCTCCTCGCGAATTTGTGCGGCCTGACCTCTGGCTCCACCCAAAAGAGTGTTTGAATATTGGCGGGCTTCTTCCTGAAAACGGTCCTGATCCTGTTCAGCACGCTGAACTTCGTCAAAAGCATCAGCCACATCAGCAGGAGGGGCCGCCTGTTCAAGCTTGATATTGGAAATTGTTACACCGGCATCATAAGAACTTAAAATGCTCTGGGTAATTTGAGCCACTTCCAATTCAATTCCCGCACGGTCATCACGGAAAACATCTTGAGCCTGGCGACGTCCAACAACTTCACGCATGGCGCTTTCGCCAATTTTGCGCACAAAAGCACCCGGATCTTCAACATTAAACAGATATTTAATAGGATCGCTAACACGCCAAAGCACCGACATGGAAACATCAACAATGTTCTGGTCAGAAGAAAGCATAAAGCCTTCATCGCTACGTACACGTCCAGCAATCACTGCCGCTATTCGTGTCTGGTTTTCTGTGATTGTAACTTTCTCAACCGTTTCGATCGGCCAAAAAATAAAATTCAAACCAGATTCGCTTAATGTGTCTTTGGGTTTGCCAAACAACAGCTCAACCCCGATTTCCTGAGGGGCAACCTGATAAACTGACTGCGATCCCCAAAAAACCAAAGCTGCAACAATCACCCCGACAAAAAACCATTTGCCACCCGGTAACTCGCCACCAAACTGCTCGCGACCCCGTTTCAACAAATCTTCAATATCGGGTGGTGTTCCACCGCCGTTTGGTTTTCTTGGTCCACGACCACCGCCGCCACCGCCGCCACTGCCACCACCAGGGGCTTGTCCCCAAGGACCACCGCCACCTTTGTTTCCACCACCACCGTCATTATCCCAAGGCATATCAGCCCTTCCGTTTAATTGTTAGAGTTAAATCACGCCCTATATAGGCACCAATGCCCCCCCAATCAATGCACCTTTGCGTTGTTAGGCAGATAAACTTTAATCGAATAGGCCGCATCATCACGTTCATTGGCAATAAATGGCAAATCTTTATCTTCCCGCCACTTATCAACCACAATATCGGGAAACTTTATTACCTTGTCTGACGGCATGGTTTTTACCAAAAATTCCACATGGGAAATTATCAAACGGTCAGCAATACTCATCGCCAAAGCGTATATTTCTCCGCCCCCGATAATCATGATTTCATTAACCCCATCGGCTTTGGCAACGTTTTTAGCATGGGAAATTGCCGCAGCAAAATCATTGATTACAATCACCCCGTCGGGTTGATAGCCCTGCTGCCTTGATACAACAATATTTGTCCGCCCCGGCAAAGGCCTGCCAACAGTTTCAAACTGCTTGCGCCCCATAATCATCGGCTTACCCATGGTAGCACGCTTGAAATGGGCAAAATCCGAAGGGATATACCAAGGCATTTTGCCATTGACCCCGATTATTCCATTGCGGTCCAGCGCGGCGATAATGGTAATATCAGTTTTTGTCTTACTCATCGTAAAACCTCGTATTTTAAACGCTCGTATTTTCAACTCTTGCATCACCAAGCTGCTTAAGTGCCTCACCATCCAATCGACACACGCTCCACTCGTCCTGCATCATTGCGCCCAGCGACTTATAAAACTCAATCGAAGGTTTATTCCAATTCAAAACCCACCATTCAAACCTGCTCAAATTTTCGTCAACGCATTTTTTGGCCAGAAATCTCATCAATTTCTTGCCAATACCCGCCCCGCGAATATGGGGATCGACAAACAAATCCTCCAGCCAAATTCCATGATGCCCCTTGAAGGTGGAAAAGGTATAATACCAAAGCGCAAAACCGACCGGCACTCCGTCCAGCTCGGCAATTTCACAAAACACCTTAGGATTAGAGGAAAATAATTCTTTAACAATATCGCTTTTGGTTGCGCTTACCTCATGTTCCAGCTTTTCATATTTTGCCAGCGATAAAATAAACCCGAAAACAATTTCTTCATCACCCAAAACAGCTCTACGGATTAAAACACTCATACCGAAATAGGTGCCTTTATGCTTGGATCCGCATCATATCCAACAATGGCAAAATCCTCATATTCAAAATCACTTAACAAGGTTCGTGAATTCAGAATTTCGAGTTTCGGCAATGTTTTTGGCTGGCGCAAAAGTTGCAAATCTGCCTGTTTAAAATGATTTTTATAAATATGGGCATCCCCAAACGTATGCACAAAATCCCCGACCTCAAGATCGCAGATCTTTGCCAGCATATGGGTTAGCAAAGCATAAGAGGCGATATTAAAGGGAACGCCAAGAAATATATCAGCTGAACGCTGGTAAAGCTGGCAACTCAGTTTGCCGTTCGCCACATAAAACTGAAACAAACAATGGCAGGGCGGCAAAGCCATATTTTCAACTTCGGCCGGGTTCCATGCTGTTACGATATGCCGGCGAGAATCCGGATTATTTTTGATGCTTTCAACCAGCAATTCTATCTGGTCGATTTTTTCCCCGTTTGCTACTGGCCACGAGCGCCATTGCGAACCATAGACCGGACCTAAGTCGCCATTCTCGTCAGCCCACTCGTCCCAGATTTTAACCCCGCGCTCGTTCAACCATTTTACATTGGTTTGTCCGCGCAAAAACCACAACAACTCATAGATGATGGATTTTATATGCAACTTTTTTGTTGTCAGCAGCGGAAAGCCCTCAGATAGGTCAAACCGCATCTGATAGCCAAAAACCGAACAGGTTCCGGTTCCCGTTCGGTCATTCTTATCAAAACCATGCTCTTTCACATGGCGTAACAAATCCAGATATTGTTTCATGGAAACGACAATAGACGATTCTTAGCCCCAAAATAGCCTCTAAAAACCAAGCAGCAGGCGCGGCAGATAAAGCACAATCGCTGGAAAGGCAATTAAGCCGGCAATGGTCAAGGCATCAGCGATAAAAAACGGCGAAACCCCCCAAAACACGTCTTGAACAGAAATGTCCTTTCGAACCCCTGCAACCACAAAACAATTTAGCCCAATGGGCGGGGTAATAAGACACAGCTCCGCCATCTTGACCACAATAATCCCGAACCAGATGGAAAATCCGACTGCCCCCATGCCAAATGCACTATCTGCCGCCAACACTCCTTCACCACCATTGAGCGCAATCACCGCCGGATAAACCACAGGCAAGGTCAAAACCAGCATACCAATGGCATCCATAAACATGCCCAAAACCGCATAGGCCAGCAAGATATAGACCAGCGTTAACATCGGGCTTTGGTCAAGAGAAGAGACCCAGACCGAAAACAATCCCGGAAGATCGGCAAACCCCAAAAAGCGAACATAAATCAGCACGCCCCAGATAATGGTGAAAATCATCACCGAAAGTTTTGCCGTTTCAAGAATTGCCTCTTTGAACTGCGGCCAGCGCATGCCCTTGATCAGCGCCATTATAAACACCACAAAGGCCCCAAGAGCGCCACCTTCTGTCGGAGTGCCCCAAGCATCGCCGCCAAATGGATTGTAGATAAAGAATATAATTATCGCTACGACAAAAAATATCGGAAACACGCCCGGCAGTGACTGAAATCTTTGACCCCAGCTATATCCGGTTACTGGAGGACCAAGTTTTTTCCACGCCATTGCCATAATAACAATCATGCCACCATAAATTATGGCTGAAAATGCTCCGGGAATAAATCCGGCGATTAATAATGCACCCACATCCTGCTCGACGATAATTGCATAAATAACCAAAATTGCCGAGGGTGGAATGAGCGAAGCCAATGTACCAGCTGCCGCAACAACTCCGGCCGCAAAACGCTTGTCATAGCCAACCTTGAGCATTTCGGGGATGGCGATGCGGGCAAATACTGCCGACGTTGCAACCGATGCACCAGAAACCGCTGCAAACCCGGCGGTTGCAAACACAGTTGATACCGCAAGCCCTCCTGGTAGCCAACCAACCCAGCGCTTTGCTGCTTCAAACAGCGCTTTGGTAAGCCCCGCATAATAGGCCAAAAACCCAATAAGAATAAATGTCGGAATTAGGGAAAGAGCCTGCGAGGAAATTTTGGAGTTGGGAACCTGCCCGGCGGTTTTTACAGCCACCGTTAGTGCCCACATAAACTGATCTCCTTCATAGCCTTTTTTGGCCCAGAAAATCCATACAAGACCAACCATACCAGCTAGCGCGGCCGCAAATCCGACTCGCATGCCAAGCACAACCATAACCAGCATGCCAGCGGTAACGGCAATCCCAATACTCGTCGCGTCCATCAGGTTTTATCCTTATTATGTTCTATTTCGCCCTCATCGTAATCTTCTTCAAATCCGGAAACTGTTAGCGCTTCACGAGCTGCAACTTCTGCTGCGCTTTCAACAAGGGGCACTGCAACCGGATGTCGGGTGCCAGTAATAATGGCGACCCAATACCCCCACAATTGTAGAACAAACCTCAAGGAAACTACTGCAAAAGAAAAAGACACCAATAATTTTGAAGGCCAGATCGGCAGCCTGATATCCAAAGTAGAATCCCGGCTCCAAAGGGGAGCTGAAAAATCAAACGAACGTTGAAAATGTGCGAAGGTTCCCCATACCAGCAACAGCATCAATACCAGCATAAAAAAAGTCGTAATGAATTCTGCAATCCACAATGGCCGCCCTTTAAGCCGACCAATCACAATATCCATACGAATATGACCACCAAGGCGCTGGGTATAAGAAATTCCAATGAAGGCAATCAAGGACATCACCTGCTCGATCCAGTCCACATAGCCCCGCAATGGCTGATTGAATAGATTGCGCCCGCTAACACTGATCACAGCCAAAACCATAAGCCCGAAAACCGCAAGACCACCGATCAATGCCAGTACAATTTCAACCTTATAAAGAGAGCGGTCACAACGGCTTAGTAAGCTGTCGTCTTCAAGCACTGATGATGCACTGGCCAAATCGACCTCCTGCGAAAAATGAAAATTCCATAAAATGCACCGCTGATATTTCAGCTATATGCCGGCACTAAAAAGCAATAATGTTTGCCGCCAACCATAAATTATGGCCGGCGGCAAACCTGTTTCATTTTAACGACTAATTATTGTCGATCATGCCTTTGACAAAGTCATAAATCTCTTGTGCGGGTAGACCGCGAGCATTGTTTTCTTCAATCCAGGCAGCTGCCGCAGGGCCTGCAACCGCTTCGCGGAATGCAGCAAGCTCTTCTTCAGCAAAAGTAATCCGCTCGATACCTTTTTCATCCAGCAAAGGTCCCCATGCAGCCATGGTCTGCTCATTGTAATAATCAATGTAATAATCCAAAGACTCATCAACGGAACCCAACAGAGCTTCGCGATTTGCATCAGACAAAGAATCCAAAGCATCGGTATTTACAACAACCGGGCAATTTACAGTGCCGGGGTTAAGGTTCGTAGTCCACCATGTGGCATTTTCAACTGTTCCAAATGCCATATGGGCATGGGGAGCAAAAGCCACCGCTTTAATCACGCCGCTATCCAACGCCTGACGAACCTCGGATGCCGACATAGAAGTTGGAACAGCGTCCACAGCTTCCATAGCCCGACCAATTCCGCCAGTGGCACGAACAGTCAGACCAGCAAAATCAGCCAAAGTTGTTGGCGCATCACCAACACCGGCAATATTGTACTGGGGCAATGGCGAGGGCATAAGTAATGTGGCGTTCCAGCGACCAAGATCGGCAACAACAGAAGGCTGCTTATAAAGGGCCTGGGAAATTTCACGCTCTTGTTCAAGGGTAGTTACACCAAGAAACGGCAGTTCAAGAACTGTAAGCGAAGGATTTTTGTCCGCGTGATATCCGGCACAAAACTGAGCCATTTCAAAAGCGCCAACGGAAATTCCATCAAGGTTTTCCCGGTTTTTGGAAAGACCACCATAGGAAATGTTCAAAGTGAACTCGCCATTGGTTTTGGCATCAATCAATTCAGCCAGTTTTTCCACGTGCTCGGTAAAGGCGCGACGTTTGCCCCAAAGTGATACATTCCATTCCACCTGGGCCTGAGCCATGGCTTCACTTGCAAAAGCCAAAGCAATAATGCTCAGGGCAGTTGTTTTAAACAGGTTCTTTTTCATTGATATCCTCCTCAAGATATTGGTTGTCGTTAGCGTTGAAAATTATTGTTTTTTTTATAAACTCTTTACAACTTAGAATTTTTTTTCCCTCACCCTTTTAGCCTCCTCTTACAAAAACACCCATGAAGAAATCCGCATTAGCGCACCTTCCGCCCCGCGGAAATCCGCAGGGCAAAGGAAAATTTTCCTACAGATGGGCCGTAATGGTAGGTTACTCGATAATGTTCGCCTTGTTGACCCCCAGCTTAACAATTTTCTCGTTCAGCGTCCGCCGACCAATACCCAACGCCTCTGCAACCGCATCCATACGACCGTCATGGGTTTTAATTGCTCTGGCTATTAATTGACGCTCAAAGGAAGCAACGGCCCCGCGAAGGGTTTCGGGCACCCCGTCATTATCCACATCACGTGTAATGGCTTCTGCAACCGAACCGCGTCCCCGGCGTGCTGCCAAAACCCGGCGCTCTGCCACATGCCGCAATTCCCTGACATTTCCGGGCCAATCATGGGACAATAAAGCTGCCAGATCATCAGCAGTCGTTATCGGGGCGACAATTTCATATATCGCGGCATGCTGTTGCAAAAAATGCGTATATAGCAATGAAATATCCTCGCGCCGATCCCGCAGTGCTGGCAGATTCAAAACCACATTATTCAGCCGAAACAATAAATCCTTACGAAACTCTCCGCCTGCCACCGCCTGTTCCAATTTTTCATTGCAGGCAGATACAACCCGAAAATTTACTTTAATTGGGGAAGAAGACCCAACGGGAGTGAATTCCTTGGTCTCGATAACCCGCAATAATTTTGCCTGAACCTGTGACGGGCAGTTAGCAATTTCATCAAGAAACAAGGTACCGGTATCAGAACTGGCCAAAGTACCGCGCTCTTTTTGCCCGTCTCCAAACATCATGGTTTCAAAGTGCTCAGGCGATATCGCAGCACAATTTAGTGCGACAAAAGGCCCGCCAGATCGAGGTCCCAAATCGTGCAATGCCCGTGCCACCAGTTCTTTGCCAGTCCCGGTTTCTCCAAGCAGCATCACCGGCGCTTCGCTGTCCCCAAGGTCAACAATGTCCTCGCGCATGGCTTTGATTGCTACTGTTTCACCGAGCAAAATCCGATCAAGCCCTGAAAGATCAAGCAGCCGCGCCCGCAACCTTTGGGTTTGCAATCCCTGCCTATGTTGACTGGCGGCATGTTTAAGAACCAAAAGCAAACGATTGGGATCAAACGGTTTCTCAACAAAACTATAAGCCCCTTGCTGCATGGCCTTGACTGCCATGGGGATATCCCCATGGGCAGAAATAAGCACCACCGGCACTTTTTGAATATCCTCAGAACCGTTTTGCAGCTTTTCCAAAAGCTCCAACCCGCTCATCCCCGGCATGCGAACATCACTTAGCACCACATCAGGCATTATCTGATGAGCACGTTTTATTGCCTCTTCTCCGCCACCAACTGCATCAACATCCCAATTTGTGCGCCCAAGCAGATGCACCAGAGAATCGCGCATTTCACTATCATCATCCGCAACCAATATTCTAAAACTATGCGGCTCAATTTTGCTCATGCTTTTTTCTCGCTCGATACAATATTCGATTTATTGGATAATGTTTCTTCTAATGGCATCTTTGTATGCTCGAATGATGTGTAATCTTTAGAAGGCGATAAATTCCGGTCAGGTTCCAAAGGTAATTCCATGGTAAAAACCGCCCCGGATATTGCTCCATTGCAAGCCAGCAACTGCCCATTGTGCTCACTTATGATTGCACTGGAAATTGCCAGCCCAAGCCCCATTCCTTTGCCCGATGCCTTGGTAGTATGAAACGGCTCTTTTATCTGCTCGATGGTTTGCGCCCCAAGTCCGTGACCATTATCACTAACTATTACCAGTGCTTTTTCTTCATCGGTGGTGATTGTAACCTCTATGGTTTTTTCTTCGCAATCATGCATTGCCGCGATAGAATTCCGGATAAGATTAATCAGTACCTGCTCTAGCCTCAGCCTGTTTCCCAGCACCATGATTTTTTTATGGTCGCTATGAAATACCAGTTTTATCTGTTGCTGTTTTATATCCGCCTCGACCAGATTAAACGCCCCCTTCCAAACCCGCACCAGATCCACAACTTCCATGGGACTTTGGTCGGGCTGGGCAAAAAACCGCAATTGCCGAGTTATCGACACCATTCGTCGCGCAATTCCCCCAAGCCGCTCTATGGTATTTTTACGCTCGTCATTATCGCGGTCAAATTCGGCTGCTTTGAGATAGTTCTGCATTGCTGAAATCGGCTGCCCCAATTCATGGGTAACCGAGGCGGAAAGCTGGCCCAACGCGGCCAATTTGCTCGAGCGGGACAGCTCGTTCCTGGCCTTTTCCAGCCGTCTCTCTGCCATGCGCCTCTCGTCAATTTCAAGGGCTAACAAAGCATTGGCCCCGCGAAGTTCGCGCCGGTCGGCTTGAGAATGTTTTAAGGCCATCCTTATCCTTTTTGCCCTCATAATTATTGCCAAAACCACCAGAGCCATTGCAATGATAGCCGCCCCGATCATCGTAAACCATACCCTTTCCCAGACCCGATTTTCATCAGCCAAAAAGTATAATGTCCAGCCAATAGGCAAAACCGGCACTGAAGAATAGATAAAAGTGCGCCCATTCATTTCAGCCCGGTTATTTTCTTGTTTTTGCCAATCCAGTCGCAACAATTCTTCGCTGGCAAACTGTCGTTCGGCTCCAATATTCTTGCGCCTGTCCATGCTTATTGGATAAAGTGTATTATAGCGCCAGTTTTCCTGCGACGAAAGAACAACCACCCCATCAGAATTTGCGGCAAAAACCGTCTCCCCCCCTTCCCGCCAGGATCTAGTCAGATCAGAAAGATCCAGTTTTAGGGCAATCACTCCCAAAACATTGTTATTTTCATCCACAACCCTTTCGGCAATGAAATACCCCGGTTTCAGGGTAGTTGCGCCAATGCCAAAAAACTCCCCCCTTTTCCCCCCCAAAGCATCTTTGAAATAGGGACGGAAGCCATAATTTTGGCCCAAAAAAGTAACTTCATCGGCAAAATTTGATGCAGAGACCGTCAAACCGGTATTATCCATTAGATATATCGCATCAAGGTTGGCACTATTGGCAAAATCCGCCAGCCGCCTGTTTAGCCCTTCTCTATCTACCCCTGCTGCCCCGGCGATCACATATGGATCGCGGGCCATGATGAATGGCAAATGCTGAAAACGCTGCAATGCCGAAATTAAAGTGCTGTGATAAAGTGACACGCGACTTTGCGCCCGCTCATATTCAACATTGCTGAAATAGGACACGGCGCCAAAAAACAATAGAGCCGCCCCGACAGCAAAACTCACACCAAGGCCCACCCCCCAAATGACGGCCGACGAAAAAAACTTGCGTGCTGATTGTACCCTATCCATAGGCACTGGATATATCGCGGTGACGACAATGTCGATTGGCTAAGGTAATAACCTGCTTCAAAAATAAGTATTTACCTTTGCATTTCACCATCAAAACACCTATATTAAAGTTGCTGGAAACAGCTATGGCGATAAATGGCTATCGAAATAAACCATTCGGACCCGGGGGCGGTACCCGGCGCCTCCACCAAATCTTTCCGCAGTTTTTCAATAAAGCTGTGAATTTCAGGAAAGATGTTATGGGGGCGAAATAGGATCGACGAGGGTGTAAAGGATATGTTTTTGCTCGGCATGGTACCACCGTATCGGACCATTTTTTAGTTGCAAATGACAACTATGCTGAGGCTCGTTTGGCTGCGTAAGCGGTTTGACACCTCGAATATGAAGTCCTGATCCCCTAGCAGGGTTCAGGCGGGGTTCGCAGGCACCTGGCAACAGAAGCCTGCACTTAAATTTTTGTTTTTAAGAAAAAAATTTAATTAGTGCTTCCGCCTATAAAATTATTGGCTGCACTAACTTAGGGTCAGGACCTGTTAAATTCATTTATTCTGCGCCACTGGATTTTGTTTTATGAATAGGCGCAAACATGAAGGATAGTATATACTATTCAAGGGTTTGGAGCGTATTCACAAAGCAAAATCCAGGAGCGCCCTTTCGGGTTTAAAATGAGCGCCCTTTCGGGTTTAAAACATAGACATTCATCTAAAGCAAATCGGTTCTCAAAAAGGTACTTACATTATCTCGCACCGTTTAGCCTTATCTAAACACCCTCTTTTAAACGGAATGAAGCGAATTTAACAGGTTCTGACCCTATATAATCACTTTTGTCCTCAACCCGTTTTTGTCCATAGTTATTTTGCAAAGTTATTTGCCGGCAATTTGATTTTATTTACACCCTTGAAATGCACCCCCTTTATGGCGTCAAATAGGGGGCAAAAAGAATCTCGCAAAAACGCGGGAATTTAAGTATAATCTTATCAGAGCTGCCAAAGAGGAATTTTTATGTCCCAAGATCATATTCGCTACGATGTACTGACGCAGGATGCGCTGCGCGGAGTTGTGCGCAAGGTTCTTGGGGAGGTCGAGGTTGCCGGTCTACCCGGAGAGCATCATTTTTTCATCTCGTTTGCCACCCGCGCGCCCGGGGTTCGAATTTCCAAAAAACTTTTGGACGAATATGAAGAAGAAATGACCATCGTTATTCAAAACCAGTACAAGGATTTGAAAACCTCGGAGACAGGATTTGAAATTGGCCTCTCGTTTGACGGCATCAGTGAATTGCTGGTTATTCCATTTTCTGCTCTAAAAGGGTTCTTTGACCCATCGGTTGAATTCGGACTGCAATTTGAACCATCCAACACCCATATGGCGCAAGAAGCACTGGAAGAAGAAAAACCATCTGGTGATGATGGCGTTCAAGAAAGCAAACCAGACGCAAAAAACAAAGATGTCGATCCGGATAAAAAGGGCGAAAAAGTTGTTTCTCTGGATGCGTTTCGCAAAAAATAGCTCATGAATAATTACGGATTTTAATCTTTGATAAAGCGCTCCATAACCCTTGAAGGCCACAAGACCTCGCTGGCTTTGGAGGCTGAGTTCTGGCTGGCGCTGGAAGAAATAGCCGCAGACAGCAAACTTTCCATCCCCGCCCTTGTTGCCAAAATTGATCAACAGCGCAAAACCGGCAATCTTTCTTCTGCCTTAAGAATATTTGCTTTGGAGTATTTTACCAAAAAAAATGTTTCACAGGATCAGAACAATCCGTAGCCGCAGCTAAAAGACCATTAGTTATTATTATCTACCCCCCTAAAAACTTTGTGGATCAAGCAAAAATGTTGGCTCCCCTTGAGTATCTAGCTGAAAATCCGGCAGAGGTGTAATTTCTTCTACCCCATTATTTGTCGGCGAATTCCCCTGCGAGGTCTGGCCTTCATCACCAGAGCTTTCAGGTTGATTTTGATTCTCAATGGCATACAATTCCATCCTTCTGGCCCTTTCAAGCGCAGCCTCTCTTGATCTTGCTTCTTGTTCTGCGCGCAATTTTTCCAGCCGCTCCAATTCTATTTCCATCGCCCTTAGCTGTACGGCATCAATCATCTGGCTAATGTCCAGCTCGGTGGTCGGCGCCAACAAGGTTCCTCCAATTATCACCCCGATACTGGCATTTGTCAGCTCACCAACATTGCTTTCATGCACTGTTACCTCAGGTTGAAACAGCCAGTTGCCGGATAGCGAAATATCCTTCAGATCTAATATCAATCCTCCTAACAGGCTGGCATTTTCTGCATTTATGGCAATATTTCCGGCCCGCAAAACACCTCCAGCGACCACAAATGTGCCACCTACACCTTGTGCCTGCAAACTGCCCTGCTCAAGTTCACTTTTCAGCAAAGATAAGAATTCCAACTCATCAAAATCTGCAATATTTTCAACCGCAAACAAAGCTGCAAACACTTGCGAGTTCATTTTATCGATAGCTAAGTCCACCACAGAAAAACTACCCTGAGCACTTAAACTGGCGATAAATTCGCCAAACGAGGCTCCATTGGCTTCAAACGACATGCCCACATCCAGCTTGCCGTTTATATTCTCCCCTCCCCCTTCAAGCCCAAACCCATCTATTGCAACCCCGTTGATTGTCAAACGCCCAGACATTTGCTTTTGCGCAATATTGGAAGAGCAACAAAAGGAAAAACTGCCAATTATTTCCCCATCCCCGTTTTTGCCCCTAAAATTATCAATACCGATACTGGCTTGATCCCATATCAGATCAAAATAAACATCCGTAACCAGAACCTTTCCACCTGCACTAACTCTTGGAACGCTAACAGCAATTTCACCGCTGGAAGGGCGACTATTTATTCCAAAATCAAGCGGCCCATCAGGCCATATTCCTTCCCCTCTTAGCAATGAAGCCGGACTTGCCAATATTGAAAACAGCTGCTCAATTTCCAGCCCTCCCACATCCACTTGCCCCAAAACAGTTTTTTGCCCATTTACAAAAGCTATTTCGAAGCCCCCTTGCAATGGGTTAAACTCCCCCAGATCGCCCGGTATCAACAGCTTTTTTACCCCTGTTTTTTCATTCGGGCCATAGGTAAAATCAGCACTGCCAGTCGCTGCTGGCAAATATAATTGCCCTGCCCCCAAAAGCTTTGAAATTTGTGAGAAGCCATCCAGATCAAATTCCACATTGCCCTGAGCTGTAATGTTCTTAAGGTCAAAAATATCTAGCATCCCGCTATATTTCAGGCTTTGTGCGCCAAAATCCATCTGGATATTTGCCTCAACCTGCTCGCTGATAATCCCTTCGATTCCAGCGGCAATTTTTACGTTCTCACCCACCGGAAACAAAAGGGCATTACCCATTCCTAATTGTCTGGAGAGCAAATCTCCCTCCGTTGAAGTAAGCTGAGCGGCCATAACAACAGATGAGTTCAGCAGGTTTTTGATGCCATTGGCCATTTCTATTTCAATTTCGAAATCCGTCGCCCCACCACCTCCCTTTAGCCAGAGTATCTGCGAGCTGTTTTCTTCGCTTTGGTTCAAATTGACATAGGCATCAATGGGTAGCGAACGGGCGGCCCAATCCTGCAACAAGGGATCAGCGCCAAAATAACTCAATGCAACAGGTAGAAAATTTTTGCCGGCTCTTTCATTAAGCAAAACTTGCCCATTTCCATATATTTGCCCGTATATTTGCGGGGTGGAAATATTTGTCAAAACCCCGCCTGACAGATCCAGTTTTGCCCCCCCGATATCCTCTACTAAAAGCCGGTTCACCAAAATTTCGTTTGCGTTCCAGTCCAGCTGCAATGAGGCATTTTTAGCATCAAGGTCGAACAAAACCGCCTGTTGTAGTGAAATATCCAAACTGCCGGTAGCAAACCCGCCAGGAAACTTCCCCTCACTCAAAAATTGCGGCAACAAGGAGATCAGATTTTTGCTTTGGCTGGCATCAATGGGGGCTATTCTGGCGCTTAACAGTGCCGAACGCTGACCTGATAATTGCAAACTGGCTGCAAATTCATGCTCCACGCCATCCATGATCAATTTTACATTACTTAAATCAAGTATGTTGTTTTGCAGCCTGACATCAGAATTAAGTTGAGCCGAAAGGGCAAATAGCTGGCCTGAACTTTTGTCATTTGTCCATAATTGTGCCAGCGTTCCCAAGCGATCCGTTTGCACACTGCTTGTCCCCGCAAAAGCAAACTCCCCACCGTCCAAAAAGGTTTCTCCAGCAAAAGTAAAAATGCTATTGCCGGGCAATTTTGCTGATAATTCCCCAATTTCCCATTTTTGACCATCGCTAAGCGCATCTATGCGCACATTACGCAAGGAAACATTGCCAAGGCCAAGGTCAACAATATCAACCCCGATGCGCCCGGGCATCGAGGGAATACCAAGTGTGGGCAAATGATTAAGCATGGCGAACAACTCATCTGTACTGCCCTTGCCCTGATCAAGAATATCAACAGGGGCCAATTTTAGAACATTGCCTGAAACAACCACATCAAAATTTTGCAATTCCCCGAACTGTATCACCGCCGCTCCGCTAAGCCTGCTTCCTACCCTGTTCTCATCCGGCTGTAGATCAAAATTGGCAAACAACAGTTTTTCGCTCGATAATTCCACCGTGCTGGAAAAAACCATATCCCCGCGAACCAGTTCACCTTCATCAGGAACTGCCCGCGAAATGCGCAAATTGCCATCTCCGCTGAAATTAGGTCGCGCTCCAAGCTCTAATAGTCCTTTACCGGTTATTGTATAAGCGCCGTCTTCAGGACGCCAAAAAAACGATGTCTGCGCTTCTTGCTTCTCATTGATTGCCGAAAGGGAAACCCGAAGCCGATTGCGCTTTCCATTAGCCAAAGCACTGCCCTGCAAGCGAAACGGGCCATTGATATTTGATACCTGAAGCTCGCCCTCAAAGTCTGTGAAACCTATATTTTTCAAACCTCTAGTATTATTTATTCTTTCATCAATAACGTTGAAATCACCAGCAAAAATTTCAACTGTGGCAACCGATATTTTTCTATTGCCAAAATTTTCCCCCAGACTTAATGGAAGCTTTAATTCACCGGAATTTTCAATTATGATATTCAGGGTTGGTGATTGCAAAACAAGATTGGTAATTGTTAAGCGGTCGCGCAAAATCTCCAGCAGGGAAAAATTTGCAACTATAGTATCAATTTCTGCCAGCGGAGAATTTTTTGGGCCGACAATTATATTTCCAAGGCGGATTTTTGGTTTTGGTAACAGAACAAAATCGATTTCTCCGGCGATAACAACTTCCATACCAAGGTTTACCTCGGCTACGGTTTCCAGCCGGGCGCGATAGCTGCTCCAGTTAATCAATGGGGGCACAATAAATCCCGCCAGCAAAACCAGAATCGCCAACATTCCAACAACAATATATAGTCTGTTTAGAAACGCCATTTATACCCGCAAAACAAATACTGAATATGATCAGGACTTAAGGTGAGCCTATGAAATTTGATATGGCGCGTCACCAATGAACTTGCGTTTTTGCACTCGCAATAAAAGAAAATCGTCAAACTTTTGCCTGAGCGCTTGCGGGGGGGGCATGAAATGCCTAACAATCTTTATTTATAAACGAGACCAAGGTCTTAAACACTTGCCCCTAAGGTAAAAAACTATTCTGCGGGTAAGTAACAAAATTGGGGGGGTTGGTGCGCACACGGGCGGGCCTAAAACTGTTTTTTCGGGTTGTCTATAATTGGGTAAAACCCAATTTAGACAGTTTTTTTGGGCTGCAAAAACCAAAATTGTGGGCCCTTGCCGTTCTGGCCGGGATTGCCGGTTCTGTTGTTGCCATCTTGTTTCGCGAGGCAATTGGCCTTGTGCAATGGCTTTGGGCCGGCACACGCTCTGAAGTTTATCTTGCTAAATTATCTGACCTGCCTTGGTGGATAGTTGTTGTCGCCCCCACCATTGGTGGCCTTATCGCCGGCATCATAATTATGGCCTGGGGACCAAGGGAGCGCCCCGGAGGAGTTGCCGATGTTATTGAAGATCGCGCCCAAAGCTCCGAAAAACTAAATTTTAAAAACGCCTCCATCAGCACCCTGATTTCCCTGATTACCCTTGGTTCTGGCGGTAGCGCCGGACGTGAAGGTCCGGTAGTTTATTATGCGGCAGCGGTTGCCAAATCCCTGTTCAGCTTTTTTGAACTCCCCCCCTCGGCCCGCCGTGCTGTTCTGGCCTGCGGAGTTGCCGCCGCTATTTCTGCGTCTTTTAATGCCCCCATTGCGGCCGTTTTGTTTGCCCACGAAGTTATTCTTGGCCATTTTGCCATGACAGCCTTTGTCCCTCTGGTTATTGCTGCGGCTATTGCCTCGATAATTGCCGGTTTCTGGTTCGGGGATGCTCCGATTTTTCTCCTGCCCGATTTTCAGGTTACATCAATGCTGGAAATGCCGGCTTTTGCTCTGTTAGGTATAACCTGCGCCATCGTTGCTATTCTTTTTCAATCCTCGATGATTGGCGCTGAATGGGTTAATAGAAGAAGCAACATGCCAACTGTTCTTCGCCCCATGTTCGGTGGATTTCTAGTCGGATTGATCGCCCTTGCCTTCCCGCAAGTGCTTGGTGTTGGCTATGAAGCAACTTCGGCAGCGCTTGAAAACCGGCTTGATCTTTGGGTTTTATTGGCCTTGATTTTGGCCAAAACCCTTGCCACCGCCATCACCATCAGCTCGCGCATGGGCGGGGGAGTATTTTCACCTTCCCTTTATCTTGGAGCGATGACGGGGGGAGCATTTGGAATTATTGCTGCACAGTTTTTCCCTGATTTGGCTTCCAGCCCCGCCGTTTATGCAACCATTGGCATGGGAGCAGTCGCTGCGGCGGTTCTTGGCGCCCCGGTATCCACTGCTGTAATGATATTTGAGCTGACCGGCTCTTTTTCCATCTCCATATCGGTATTGTTAGCTGTCTCAATATCTACGGGACTATCGCAAGCTGCCATGGGGCGCTCCTATTTCTTTTGGCAATTATACACCAGAGGAATAATGCTTGAGGAAGGGCCGCACACCCATCTGGCAAAGCAGATTTATGTGCGCGACCTTGTTACCCCTTTTGAACCGCAAGAAACCCCTCCGGACTTTGACCCCACCAAACTCTGGCTAAAAGATACCGATACTTTGGCAGCCGCTCTTGCCTCGTTTTCCAATAGTGGAAAAAACAGGCTGTTAGCTACAAAAGGAACAAAGAACCACCCCTTGGGATGGGTCTATCATGTGGATGCCCTTGCCAATTTCAACAAGGCCCTGCTTGACCAAAGCCGCGAAGAACACGGCTGATTAAAAGCTTGCGACAAAAACTAGTCAAATAAATCCTTCAACCATTCCAGCTGGCTGCCCTTGCGGCGGCCATATTTTCCACCATGTTTTGAGCCATGCCTGCTGCCGTGTTTGGAGCCATGGCCGGAACGGTGCCTGTCATCATCACGATAGCCGCCCTGCTCCCCATAGCCACCCTCGTAATTTCGATCGTCCCTATAGGGCTCGGCATTTCCAGAATCTGAAAACTCCTCTTGCGAGGCACCATATTGCTGATAGCTATATTCAATAATTTTATCCAGCTCCCCCCGATCCAGCCAAACTCCACGGCATTGGGGACAATAATCAATTTCAATGGTTTGCCGTTCTGACATAACCAATCCTACTGAACAAATCGGGCAATTCATGGTAGTTTTGGCGCTGGAACCCTCAGATGATGGTGGCATAGATATTCTCCTGAAAATTTATTTACTAAATGCACTTTTACCCATGGTAATTGGGCAAACTTATTCGATATGCTGCCCCCATATAATCTCTCAGGTAACTAGAGCTTCAAGGGGGCAAACAATAAATTCCCTCATTCCCACAAACATTTGATGGCCATATCAAAATCACGAAAAACTTCAAAAAAGGCGGGGCAAATCAAAGCCCTCTTTGCCGATATACTTTTTCTTAAGTCCACCCTATATTGCCAAGAGAACAAAGAGTGATTCTTTTAGGCGGCAATTATAGTTTTATGACAGAAAACTCTCCAACAACTCCCAATACCCACAACCCGATAACATCGCAATTGGGCCCAGCCCCAACCGATTATCTAAACGGGATGAATGAGGAACAAAAAGCTGCGGTTTTAACCACCGAAGGCCCGCTATTGGCATTGGCCGGGGCCGGAACGGGCAAAACCAGAGTTTTAACCACCCGAATTGCCCATATTTTAGCCACTAAAAAAGCCCGCCCCTATGAAATTCTCTCTGTGACCTTTACCAACAAGGCCGCACGGGAAATGAGAGAGCGGGTAGGAAAACTTGTTGGCCCCATGGTCGAGGGCATGCAATGGCTTGGCACTTTCCACTCCATTAGCGCAAAAATTTTGCGCCGCCACGCCGAACTTGTTGGCTTGAAATCCAATTTCACCATTCTTGATACCGATGATCAAATCCGCCTGATAAAACAATTGTTGGTAGCAGACAATATCGACGAAAAGCGCTGGCCAGCCCGCCAGTTTGCCAACATTATGGATGGCTGGAAAAACCGGGCATTAATGCCAAAGGATATTGGTTCTGCTGAAGCCGGATCGTTTGCCAATGGCAAGGGACAAAAAATCTACGCCGATTACCAATCGCGCCTAAAAACCCTGAACGCAGCTGATTTTGGCGATCTTTTGCTAGAATGTATCCGTTTGTTTCGGGAAAACCCCGAAATTTTGAGCCAATATCACGCCCGTTTCAAATATCTGATGGTTGATGAATATCAAGATAGCAATGTCGCCCAATATTTATGGCTGCGCCTTTTGGCCCAGGGACAACCAGCAGAAAAAGCCAATATTTGTGTTGTCGGGGATGATGACCAATCAATTTATGGCTGGCGCGGGGCTGAAGTTGACAATATTCTCAGGTTCGAAAAAGATTTCCCCGGTGCCAAAACCGTTCGCCTCGAGCGCAATTACCGTTCCACAGCCAATATTTTGCAGGCCGCCTCCTCCCTGATTGCCCACAATGAAAATCGCCTTGGAAAAACCCTGCAAACCGATGTTGGTGAAACGGGAGAAAAGCTCAGCGTTACATCTGTTTGGGATAGCGAAGAAGAAGCGCGGCAACTGGGGGAAGAAATAGAGCAATTTCAACGACTGGGCGAAGACCTTAATTCCATGGCCATTCTGGTCAGGACTTCGGCCCAGATGCGCGCCTTTGAAGAACGTTTTATAACTCTGGGGCTAAATTATCGCATTATCGGCGGTGCCCGTTTTTATGAGCGGCGCGAAATTCGCGATGCTTTGGCCTATTTGCGCATAACGGCCCAACATGCTGATGATCTGGCCTTTGAGCGCATTGTCAACGTGCCAAAGCGTGGGCTTGGCGCAACTACAATCAAAATTTTGCACGAAGCTGCACGGGCACAAAATATTCCTATTCTGGCCTCGACCCGAAACCTATTGACAACCGATGATTTGGGCCCCCGCCAGCGCACTACCCTTGGCAATTTGATTGCCCAGATTGATGATTGGGAGCACCGCTCACGCACTTTGCCCCAGAACGAGCTGGCCGAAGCTATTCTGGAAGAAAGCGGCTATATTGCCATGTGGCAAAACGAAAAATCCGCCGATGCCCCCGGAAGATTGGAAAATTTGAAAGAACTGGTGCGCGCCATGGAAGATTTTGGCTCCCTTGGTGGTTTTCTCGAACATATATCACTGGTGATGGATCGCGATGCCTCCAACAGCGATGATGCGGTTTCAATAATGACCCTGCACTCGGCCAAAGGTCTTGAATTCAACACGGTATTTTTGCCCGGATGGGAAGACGGGCTATTTCCATCCCAGCGCTCCATGGATGAAAACGGGCGTGTTGGATTAGAAGAAGAACGCCGTTTGGCCTATGTGGGCATCACCCGCGCCAGAAAACGGGCAAAAATTTCCCTGGCCCAAAACCGGCGCACCCATGGTCTATGGCAATCGGCAATACCTTCAAGATTTCTTGACGAATTACCCGCAAAAGTGGTGGACGTAACCGATACCGGCTCATCCTATGGGGGGTATAATTTTGGCGGGCGCAATTCCAACTCCACTTTCAATAATTCCAATACCTTTGAATCAAATTATCAAACACCGGGCTGGAAGCGCATGCAGGCCGAGCGCAGCAATTTGAATTCATCTGGCAGTACTAATCAGGAGCAAAAAACCATTGATGGCAATGTGGTTTCCCGCTCGGTAAATATTGATAAAGCGTCTCACTTCAAAATGGGCCAAAAAGTCTTACACCTTAAATTTGGCGAGGGTGAAATTCAGGCCGTCGAGGGCAACAAACTCACCATCATGTTTGCCAGCGTTGGCCGCAAAAAAGTGCTGGAAAGCTTTGTAAAACTGGCCTGACCACCAAAATCCGGCTCTATATTTACAAATAACAATCACTCGGTACTTGTTTGCTAGGGGCAGGGCCTAACCGGCCGAGGGGGCAGCAGGTTCCACCGCCACCACACATAATTGGGGAATGGCCGAATATACCGTTTGCTGCTGGGCGGTTAAATCTTCAACCCGGCGCACATCAAACAGATCATTTTCATCCATCACATCAACAGCACACGAACAATAGGATTGAGCGCGCGCCAGATTGGCCGCTGCCAATTCGGTTGCAGTTTCTCCCCCCTCGTCCTCTTCCGGAAGGAACGGATTGACGGCAAAATCCATACAATTGGAATAAAAAATCTGCTTTTGTTCGGCACGCAATTGCGCAGCACCGGGCTGAATATATTGGGCCAGCGGGTAAAGCACGCTCAACATAATCGGCTGATGCACCAGATAGATTATCAAGCTCCAGCTCCCGGCCTTTACCAAAGACTTATATGTCCAGCCATTAGATTGCAGCGCTTGTAGCTTTTCACCCCAATCATATTGGAGAATAATTCTCATAACCGCCAGACCGGCCAGAGTATAGCCAAATCCGGGAAAAATTGATTGCAAATCCTGAGTATAGGGCTGCGTAGTCCAAAACCCGATCACCGAAAGAGTTCTGACGTTAAAAATTTCATTTTGATAGATGAAGGGTGCGCTCATGAATATTATGGCCACGAGAATTACCAGCCACAGGGGGGCGCGCAAAAACGGCAGGGCCATTATCGAGAACACTGCAATAGCATGCAAAATTCCAAAATATACAAAACCCTCGCCAAAAGCGAAATAGGTGCCCACCGTTACCACCATGGCGGCGCCAACAATTATGACAAAGCGCTTCCAGAATGATCGCCAGACAATGCCCTCATAATGGGCCAGAACCAGCGAAACCCCGGCCAATGACATAAATGTCACTTGCAACACCCGGGCAAACCAGATCCAGACAATATCAAGGGTGGCACTGGGGGTTGTGAATTGCAAAAATCGTAAATCCCAGACAAAGTGATAAAGTACCACCCCCAGAATCCCCAAGCCTCGCACCACATCTATCAGCAAAAAGCGCGGTAGCTTCTGGCCTGATGAATTCGGCTTGTCAGGTAAATTAGAATTTCCATAAACCATAATTACATCAACCCAATCGCATATTGTCAAAACCTGGTCTAAAATGATTTTTTGACCAGATCGAACCCCTGAATTTTGACAATTGAGCATAAAACCCGTTGAGATTCATAAATATAAATTCAACTATGCGATCACAAACGCGAATTGTTCACAAAAAATGTCCAAAAAACCACATTCAGTACCCCTAACAAAAGATCAGGTTTTTGCTCTTGTTGATGCAATTGCCCTAAACGAGGAGCTGACACTAAGCACCTCGGCCTATGAGGACAAAAAAGACGAATGGATTTTTGAGGCCAATTGTGATGGCCCACCCGACATCGAAAAATTCTGTGAGATTGCATTAGAAACCCTTGGGGGAAAGGTGCAATTTAGTGCTGAAAAAATTGATCCTGAAATTGATTGGATAGCTCGATCCCTAAAAGATCTAAAGCCGGTTACTGCTGGCGGATTTTATATTTATGCCTCCCATAATGAAGAGAAACCTCCCAAAGGTACAATCCCGATTCTAATCGAGGCTGCACAGGCATTTGGCACCGGTCATCACCAGACAACCAGTGGTTGTTTGATGGCAATTTACAAGGTTTTGAAAACTTCCACCCCGCAAAAAACCATTGATATTGGTACGGGAACCGGCGTTTTGGCCATAGCACTGTCAAAACGGCTGCAACGCCAAATCATTGCTTCCGATATTGACCCGGTAGCCATAAAAACCACCTCGGACAATGCAGAACTTAATAATGTAAAAAAATGGATCAAACCGATATTGGCCGAGGGACTTAACAATTCTGAAATTGTTGATAATGGCCCCTATGATTTGATTGTGGCCAATATTTTAGCCGCCCCGCTAGTGGAAATGGCCCCAAAAATTGCCGAAATGGCAAACAAAGGCGCCAGTATAATTTTGTCGGGGATTTTAACGACGCAGGCGGAAAAAATAATCACCGCCTGCGCGGAGCAGCAAATTGCGCTCGATCAGCGTATCATTCTAGGGGAATGGAGCACGCTTGTTTTTGAAAAACTATGAAATCCATAGCTCCAGCAACTACCTAAAAGTAACTTTGCCCTAGAAGCGGTTGAGGGTAGTGAAACGTTCGCGATAGGCTTGAATTTCACGTTTTGCCTGCTGTGTACGGCCTTCAATCATCGCATCAAATGCACGGGAAAAAATATTTTTTGAATTAGCCATTTTCGGTATCCTTTGAAACTTTATCATTCAGCCACATTGTTTTAGCTGACCAGCTTTATATAGAGCACTCGATATGGCTTAGTTAGCCCTTGCAACGCGCACCAGATATGCCATCATCGCATAGCAGTTTATTTTCTCCAAAAAGGAGCTTGCCTTGCAGCCAGCTTACCCCGCCACCAAATTCCAGTCTTTTGAAGAAATCTCTGCCCCCGCACTAATTGGCGCAAGGGTAAAAAAACTCCGCGAGCTGATGGAAGAGCAAAATCTGGATGCCTATCTGGTTCCACTGGCCGATGCCCACCGTGGCGAATCATTGCCCAATAGCGAAAAGCGCCTCTGCTACATAAGCGGATTTTCCGGTTCCGCAGGCATGGCCCTGATAGCGCGCCAACAAGCAATATTGTTTGTTGATGGCCGCTATACCGTACAAGCACCATTGCAAACCGATACAAAAATATTTCAGGTGCTACAAATCCCGACAAACAAACCTGGGGACTGGATAAATAAAAACCTTGGCAAAAATGCTCGCATCGGTTTTGACCCATGGCTACATACGATTGGCGAAATTCGTACCCTGAACAAGCAGCTGGAAAATCATGCAACACTGGTTCCGGGAAAAAACCTGATCGAAAAAATCTGGTCAGAGCGTCCACAACCACCGGTAACCCAAATCGAGATTTTGAATATTGAACGGGCCGGAATTTTAGCTAGTGAAAAAATCCACGCCATCCAAAAGCAGCTAAAGAAGCAAAATAGTGACGCGCTGGTGCTAAATATCCCCGAATGTATTTGCTGGCTATTCAATATCCGTGGCCGCGATGTGCCAAATACTCCTGTAGCCCTTTCATTTGCCATTATTCACCAAAACAAGGTGCCAGAGCTTTTTATCAACTCAAACAAACTCAACCAGAAGCACTCGATGGAACTGAGCGAATTTCTTAGCCTGCATGCTCCAGATCATTTTGAAAAAACCTTGCTTAAATTGGCAAAAAGCCAAAGCAGTATCTGGCTGGATCCTGCCACCTGCCCCCAATTTTTGTTTAGCCTGCTAAAAGAAAACGGCGCAAAACTGCTGGAAAAACCTGACCCGATCATGCAGGCAAAGGCGATTAAAAATTCTAACGAACTTTCGGGAATGAAAAAAGCCCACCTGTTAGATGCCATTGCCATGACAAAATTTCTTTGCTGGTTTGATAAAAATGCTCCAGATGGCAAGCTTGATGAAATTGAAATCACCTCGCGCCTCGAAGCCTTTCGCGCCCATGAGCCATCTATGGTTGATATCAGCTTTGATACCATAGCCGGAGCAGGCCCGAATGGGGCCATTGTCCACTATAGGGTCACGAAAAATACCAACCGCAAATTAAACTTTGGCGAATTAATGCTTGTTGATAGCGGCGGACAATATCTAAGTGGAACCACAGATATAACCCGCACCCTGTTCACCGGCAGCGCATCAGCACAGCAAAAACAACATTTCACGCTGGTATTAAAGGGTATGATTGCTATTTCTGCCCTAAATTTTCCATCGGGCACAACCGGTGGCCAGATTGATATTTTAGCCCGGCACGCCCTGTGGCAAGCTGGCCTGAACTATTCCCATGGCACCGGACACGGGGTCGGGGCATTTTTGAGCGTTCACGAGGGGCCGGCCGGTATTGCGCCGCGCTATCATCTGCCACTACAGGCGGGTATGATCCTGTCCAACGAGCCGGGATATTATTTGCAGGGCCAATATGGCATTCGTATCGAAAATCTTATTCATGTGATAAACAGCCCTGTTGCCGATGACTTTTTGGCTTTCGAGACCCTTACTTTAGCCCCCATAGAAATCAGATTGCTCGACCTTAAATTGCTAAGCCAAAGCGAGATAGACTGGCTTAACAAATATCATAAACGGGTTAGGGATGAAATTTCTCCCCTAATTGGCGAAAGGGAGAAAAACTGGCTACAGCAAGCTACAGCAAAAATTTAATCGCCCGATTTACCTGAAGATTTATTTGTTGATTTTTCTGCCAATTGCAGCCATTGCTCTTCATCAAGCACCAAAATACCAAAATCATTGGCTTTTTGCAGCTTGGAACCGGCCCCGGGACCTGCCACCAGAATATTAGTATTTTTGGAAATCGAGCCCACTACTTTTGCTCCAAGACGCTCGGCCATCACCTTGGCCTCGGCCCTGGTCATCTTTTCCAAAGCGCCGGTAAAAACCACTCTTTTCCCCGCCACCTCACTATTGGCCGCCACTTCGCTACTATAGGGTTTGGGTTTCACCTGTTCAAGCAATTCATCAATCTGCTTTTTGTTTTCCCCATTGGCAAAAAAATCCACCAAAGAATCCACAACCGTTTCGCCAATACCATCAATAGATAAAAAACTCTCTCTGGCCTGCAAAGCTTCTTGGCTATCACCATTCGCTGCCACAACTGCTGCTGCCTCAAAGGCAGCAAAATTAACAAAATTTTTGGCCAGCAAACCAGCCGTATTCTCGCCCACATGTCGAATGCCAATGGCAAAAATCAACCGGCTTAACTCCGGTTTCCGCCGTGCTTTTATGGCCGCAAACAACTTGGCTACCGATTGCTCGCCCCACCCATCCTGCTTGGCCAGCTGGTTATCTTCTTTTTCGTCCCTCTCCTCAATGGTGAAAATATCTGCCGCTGTTCTAATGCGCTTTTCTTTATAAAATGCTTCGATTTGCTTGGCCCCGAGCCCATCAATATCCAGCGCCCGCCGAGAAACAAAATGCTTTAATTGCTGCACCGCCTGCTCTGAACATTTTAAACCGCCCGTACAGCGCCAGATCACCCCGCTTGTCCCTGTTTTTTCATTAGCTTCCTGAATAATTGCAGAATCACAAACCGGACAAGTTTTAGGAAAATCAAAAGCAACAGAATCTTTGGGGCGTTTTTCCAGCACGACTTTTAAAATTTGCGGGATAACATCTCCGGCCCGCTGCACGATAACACTATCGTCAATTCTGATATCTTTTCGGGCAATTTCATCGGCATTGTGCAGGGTTGCATTGCTAACCACAACACCACCAACCGTAACCGGACTTAGACGCGCCACCGGCGTTAGCGCACCGGTGCGCCCTACCTGCACCTCGATAGCATTGATTGTGGTCATTGCCTGCTCGGCTGAAAATTTGTGGGCAATAGCCCAGCGCGGAGCACGGGCAACAAACCCCCATCGCTCACGCAAATCAAGCCGGTTGAGTTTATAAACCACCCCGTCAATATCATAACCAAGGCTGGATCTTTGCTCTTCTATAAGCCGGTATTGCGCCAGCATTTTTTCTTTATTTTTCGCAACAATCGTTAAGGGATTTACCCTAAATCCCCACTCCGCCATGCAACTTATTGCTTCAATCTGGGTGTTGGCAAATGGCGAAGAAACATAACCCCAGGCATAGGCAAAGAATCTTAGTTTTCGACCCTTGGTAATCGAGCTATCAAGCTGGCGCACCGATCCGGCGGCGGTATTCCTTGGATTAACATAGGTCTGTCCACCAAATTTTTTTGCCCGCTGGTTCAGTTCAGCAAAATCCGCATGATTCATATAAACTTCCCCGCGTATTTCCAAAACTTCTGGCCAGCCACCACCAGAAAGTTTTTGCGGAATGGAGCTAATGGTTTTAAGATTTTGGGTAATATCCTCCCCAATCGCGCCGTCGCCCCTTGTTGCCCCTTGCACAAACTCCCCGTTTTGATAGCGCAGGGAGGCCGAAATGCCATCAATTTTGGGCTCAACAGTAAAATCCAGCTGCAAATTTTTGTCACGCTGGAAAAACTTGTAAGCGCGAGCGACAAAATCGGCCACGTCCTTATCGTCAAAAGCATTGCCCAGCGAGAGCATTGGCACCTTGTGGGTAACTTTGGCAAAACCCTTGGCAATGGTTGAACCAACTTTTTTGCTGGGGCTAGCCTCTAATACCAGATCGGGAAAACGCTTTTCAAGTTCAGCATTTTTTCTAACCAAAGCATCATATTGGGCATCGCTAACCAGCGGTTGGTCTTTTGAGTGATAGGCCTCATCATATTCGGCCAAAATTTTGGCCAATCGGGAGAGTTCTTTTTTTGCCTCTGCACGCTCGTTTTTAGGATTATTTTGAGATAAATTTTTTTGCTCTGAAGTCTTTTGGATCATCAACCGACCTCTGAAAGCAAACTCTTGGCCGCCGCGCGCGCCTCGTCACTGATTTGCGCTCCGGCCAGCATTCTGGCTATTTCTTCCCCGCGCACTTCATTTTCCAGCTTGTGCACGCTAGTTCGCACCATTCCCCCCCCTTCAAGCAATTGCTTTTCAATCAGCATATGCTGCTTGGCCCGCGCCGCAACCTGGGGGGCATGGGTTACACTCAACACTTGCACCGAGCGCGACAATCTCTCCAACCGCCGCCCCATGGCAGCGGCAACCGCCCCGCCAACGCCGGTATCTATCTCGTCAAAAATCAGCACCGGCGCCGATCCACGGTCCGCCAACACAACCTTTAAGGCCAGCAAAAATCTCGATAATTCCCCCCCCGAGGCAACCTTTAGCATCGGCCCCGCCTTGGTGCCCGGATTGGTTTGCACATGAAAACTAATATGATCAAATCCATCCGGTGAAATTTTTTCGCGATCAACCGTTTGCTCAACAATAAATTTTGCAGCCCCCAGTTTCAAATCCGGCAATTCTTTTGCCAAAGCGCTCTCAATAGCCTTTGCAGCTTTGGCCCTGTTTTGCGAAAGCTTTTCTGCCTTGGCCTCATAGGTTTTTTGAGCCGCATCCTTTTGAGACAGGATTTTTGCTAAATCATCATCTCCGGATTTTATTGCCGCCAGATCAGCTTGATATTTTTCCAACACGTCACCCAAAAGATCACATCTAACATCATGTTTGCGCGCCATTGCCCTTAGAGAAAACAAGCGTTCCTCAACATCATTCAACTCATTGGGGTCAAAATCCATCTGCTGTTTGATTTCAACAAGCGCCTCATCAGTTTGTTCAAGGGCCAACAAACTGGCATCAATATTTTCAATCAAAGGACCAAAAATGTTATCCTGCCCACCATCCTTGCGTTGCAAACGCCGCAATAGATTTGACAAAATCGAGGTGGGAGAAGATGGCCCCGAAAGCATTTCTTCGGTGGCTAAAATTTCTCCGGCAGACTTTTCTGACAACATCATCACCCGGCGCCGTTCCGCCAAAGCTTCTTCCTCAAAAGGTTTGGCATCCAGACTCGACAATTCCTCAACGCTAAAACGGGCAAAATCTTCTTGTTTTTTTGCCGCAGAAACCATTTCCTGTTGTTTTTGCAAAACCTGTTTGATTTTTATCAGCTTATCATAGCTTTCCGATACAGCCATAACACTTACCCCATGGCCACCAAATGCATCCAGAAGCCGGCGGTGAGATTTATCATCAACCATCGCCCTTTCATCATGCTGTCCATGGATTTCCACCAATAGTTGCCCGATTTTTTTCATAAAATTTGCTGAAACCGGCTGGTCATTAATCATCGCTTTGGTGCGACCATCACTAAATTGTACCCGCCGCAAAACCAACTCGTCTTCATCATCCAGTTGATTATCGCGTACCATTTGTCGAGCTATATGATCAAAATCGACAGAAAAAATAGCGCTCACCTGTCCGCTATCACTGCCACGGCGCACCAGATTTTGGTCCCCCCTGCCTCCAAGCGCCAAAACCAGAGCATCAAGCAAAATGGATTTACCGGCTCCAGTTTCACCAGTCAAAACGCTCAAACCAGCCTGAAAACTCAGGTCAAGCTGGTCAATCAAAACAACATTTCTAACGTTTAAGCCGACTAACATGCCAATTCAAGTTTCCAAAAAAATCTGTTTTATAGCTGGGTTTTTAAAAAAGTCAGGCAGCTGGCATCCGGATCTGTTACCTTAACGAACCAACCTATACTTGTGGCAAAGCTAGCGTTTGCCCAAGCACAAAACAACAAGGAATTTCACCCGCTCTAGCAGGTAATCCTCACTCAATATACGCAAACACGAGGCGTTTATCTCAATGATAGGTTTTCACAACCAAAAACCAACGCCTTAGCTACGATCAAGCTGTTGGGTCCCATCAATCTGGGTGCCTTCAACTGCCTCGGGCGTCACGCCAACTTCTTGCAACAGATTATAGGAAAGATCATACCACGAGCTTGAAGGATAGTTTAATCCCAGTACAGCCGCTGCTGATTGCGCTTCGGACAACAGGCCAAGTTTTAGATAGCCTTCAGTCAAGCGGTATAGCGCTTCTTCAATATGTGTCGAAGTTTCATATTTTTCAACAACAGTTCGAAACCGGTTTATGGCGGCGGTGTATTGGCCATTGCCAAGATAGTAGCGTCCAACAGACATTTCTTTGCCGGCCAGCTGATCAAAGGCAACACGACTGTTTTTCCGGCTTTCTTCTGCATATTCAGAATCGGGAAAATTCGCCAACAAAATAGCATAGGTATCAATAGCATCCTGAGCCAATTGCTGATCACGGGTTATATCCTTGATCAAGGAAAAATTTGCTGACCCCTTTAAAAATAATATGTAGGCGATTTCAGGTGATGACGGATAGAGGGCCAGATAACGATCGGCAGCCAAAATTGCTTCCTCATATTCACCGGTTCTAAAATTTGCAAAAACCGTCATCAATTTAGCACGTTCCGCATATTCGGAATACGGGTGCTGGCGTTCCAGTTTTTCCAAAGTCGTAAGGGCTGTAGCAAAATATTGGCGATCCATATCCTCTAGTGCACTTTCATAAAGTACTTCTGGAGCAATAATTTCTTCTTCTACAATTTTCACCGGCCCAAAAAGATTTAGACCCGCACATGCACTCAAAACCAGTGCTACAGTGCCAACCAGTACAAACTGGACAAAAGAGCGTGCTAATGTGCTTCTTGTGTTGGTAGCTGCTTGCTCGATCACGATTTTTACAATCCTTGTTCTGTTTTTTGCAATTGCTTTTTCAAATTTTGCAAATGCACACGGGCGGGACAATATATTGCAACATAATCATTGCTGCACATTTTGTTTAAGCCACCTAAATACCAAATGGTTCTAAACTGTGACGAAAGCCCGCCTTATCCAACGAAGGCCCACCTTATCCAACTGAGCGAAGGTAGGGCGTAACTTCCAATGTATCGGGAAGATCGTCCAGAGCATCAAAAGCAACCGGCAATTTGTCCGCAGTAACAATTTCATAATTTGCTTCATTTGCAAACAGGCTTGTCAACACAAGCGCGTTAAGTGCATGCCCGCCTTTATAGGAGCGAAAACGCCCGTAAAAAGGCATCCCCCCCAGCGCCAGATCACCAATTGCATCAAGCAGTTTATGGCGAACAAATTCATCCTGAAAGCGCAATTCTCCGGAATTTAGTATCTTGTCATCTTCTATGGCAATGGAGTTTTCCATCGACGAGCCAAGCGCATAACCAGCCTGACGCAAAACATGCGCATCCTTCATAAACCCGAAAGTTCTGGCAGAACTTACATCTTCCACATATCGACGCGGCGTCCATTCAAAAATCATCCGCTGGCGGCCAATAATTTCATTGTCAAAATCAATTTCAAGGTCAAGGGAGCGGCCATTATACGGCTCAAGAGCTGCAAATGAATCGTTATTTCTAACTGTTACTGTACGTAAAATCTTGATATATTTACGTATCGCTGGTTGCACCTGCAATCCCTGCTCTAATATAGCCTCGACAAATGGAGCAGAGCTTCCATCCATTATCGGGCATTCTTCACCGTTCAAGGTAATCAGCGCATTATCAACCCCGACACCACTAAGAGCTGAAATAACATGCTCAATAGTCGCCACGCTCACCGATTCGCCAAGGTCAATAGTGGTACAAAGAGTAGTGCGCGAAACCCGGGGAAATTCCACCGGAACCGGCCCGACAATTCCGCCATCCTCAAGAACTCTGGCTATCTGAAATCCGCTATCGGCAGCTGCGGGTTCTATTCTTAGAGTGACCGGTTTGGCGGAGTGAACTCCAATTCCATCAAAGCGGACTGCTCCACCCAAAGTGCATTGTCGAGCAGAAATCCTATGCATACTGTTACCCCGGTCCCAATAATCCCAAATACCTTTGTAAACAAAAAAAAACTGCCACGAAACCCCGCGCCAGCTTTTCTTTAGCATTTTTTCAATTTATTTTAACCGTGTTTACGCAAAAACGAGGGGATTTCGATTTGTTCGGGTGATTTAGCCCCGTTAATATCCCTACCTGTTGCATCAAGATTTCCCGCAGCACCCATATTTGTACGGCCTGGACGTTGTCGTGATGAAGGTGCTTCTATTGCTTGTTGCGCATCCATATCATCGGTTTGACTCGATTTTCGGCCAGAATCTTCATTTTTCCCCGGCAAGGAAAGGCCAACATTGGAGGCTAGCCTCTTCAACAATGCCCTTGGGGCATTCATCTGTTTTTTATCTCCGGCATCATCACGGGAATCTGCAATTATTCTTTGGGCAACCGCTGGCATCTCGTCAGTTCTTGGAATTCTGCCACTACCCTCGGGCCGCAAAGGGTTTTGGGGCACATAGGCACTTGGGATCGGAGCTTCGATTTTGGGTGTATTTTCTTCTATACCCTCTTGCATACCAGTATCTGCCATATATCCGGAGGGAACATATGGTTCAACACTAACATCGCCATTTTCCATGGCCGCATTAGCCCCCAAAGCACTCTCAAGCACAGCATCAGCCATATCCGCTTCCAGCTGCATACCAACTTCTTCGTTGGTTACCATTGGCGCCTCGATAGCATTAGTACGATTTACAATTATTGCTGCCCTATCCGGATTGGGCTGCACGGGGTCCATTGCCTGCACCATGGCGGCCTCGGTTCCCGTTGCAACTACCGAAACACGAATTGTGCCTTCCAGTGAATCGTCAAAAGTTGCACCAAAAACAATATTTGCCGCGCTACCAACTTCCTGGCTAACCCGGCTTGTCGCCTCGTCAATTTCATAAAGAGTAATATCACGACCACTGGTGATCGAGATCAAAAGCCCATGTGCGCCCTGAATTGAAACATCATCAAGCAGCGGATTGGAAATCGCGGCTTCAGCGGCAACTCGCGCCCGATCTTCGCCGGTAGCTTCACCTGTTCCCATCATTGCCTTGCCCATACCGCGCATAACAGAGCGAACATCGGCAAAATCAAGGTTTATCATTCCTTCTTTGACCATAAGGTCGGTAATGCAGGCCACACCGGAATAAAGCACTTCGTCGGCCATGCCAAAAGCATCAGCAAAAGTGGTTTTTTCGTTTGCAACTCTAAAAAGGTTCTGGTTGGGAATTACCAGCAACGTATCCACATAGCGATGCAATTCATCAATTCCATCTTCCGCCAGCTTCATCCGGCGCTGTCCCTCGAACTGAAATGGCTTTGTAACCACTCCAACGGTCAAAATTCCCTGCTCGCGTGCAGCTCTGGCAACAACCGGAGCAGCCCCTGTTCCAGTACCACCACCCATACCGGCAGTAATAAAGGCCATATGCGAACCACTAAGATGATCGTTAATTTCGTCAATGCTTTCTTCTGCCGCTGCCCGACCAACATCTGGTTGCGATCCGGCGCCCAGCCCTTCGGTTACCCCAACACCAAGCTGAATAACCCGATTGGCTTTTGAAAGCGCCAACGCCTGAGCGTCTGTATTGGCCACCACAAAATCTACACCATCAAGGCCAGATTCTATCATGTTGTTAACAGCGTTGCCGCCCGCGCCTCCAACACCAAAAACGGTAATACGGGGCTTTAGTTCTTGGATATCGGGAATCGTAAGATTGATGCTCATTTCAGGCCTCATTTGAGATTTGAAGTCAAATTTACCCGCTAAATCGTTAATCGCTCCCTAACAATCATCATATTTGCATCAATTTTTATGCATTTTGCAAAAAACCACCAGAAAAAACACCCGCCGTTAATCATAAATAGCCGGTACGAATGGCAATTCTCAGGCACTAAGACCGTTCAATAGCCAATTAGAAACTCTTGAAAAATATCCATCTTCACCGATAAATTTGCTGCCATGACCAGGATCCACATATTCCTGATGACAAATCTGCGGATAAACCAACATGCCAACCACAGTTGAAAAAGTTGGCCCTCTTGCTGTCTCGGGAAGCCCCGCAACACCCAATGGCCGCCCTATTCTGACATTTCTGGCCAACATACGGCGTGCCATTTCCGGCAAACCTGTCAATTCGCTGGCTCCCCCCGTCAAGACAATACGCCGACCACAAACATCCATCATTCCGGTGGCCTGCATGCGCTCACCAATCGCCTTGAGAATTTCCTCGGCCCTTGGGCGAATTATACGTGTCAAAGTTGACCTGGTAATTTGTCCAGACCCACTATCAATGCCAACCTGGGTTACCTGTATAAGGTCACGCTCATCACTTTGTCCGGGCATTACCGAGCCATAATAGGTTTTTAACCGCTCGGCGTTTTCCACACTAACCGATAATTGGCGCGCAATATCCATGGTCAGATGATGGCCGCCAATGGCAATCGCATCACTATAAACCAGCCGGTCATTATTAAACACCGAAACGGTGGTGGTTGCCCCGCCAAAATCAACAACCGCTATTCCCAGCTTTGCCTCATCATCTACCAAGGTAGCAAGACCGCTTGCATAGGGGGTCGCAATCAGCGCCTCGACTTGCAAATGGCAGCGGTTCAATACCAGCTCTATATTTCGCATGGCCAGGGTTTCGGCCGAAATCACCGCCACATCGACACCAAACTGATCGCCCACCATTCCAAGTGGATCGCTGATTTCTTTTTGCCCATCAAGAGAAAAGCCAATGGGCAACGCATGAACAATCGAGCGCTCATTTCGAACAGAGCGCTCATTTACAGCTCGCAAAACCCGCGAAATATCGCCCCGTTCAACTTCAGTGCCATCAAGAGATACCGAAGCGCTAAAGGTTTCAGAACCAAGCCGGCCGGCGCTTACATTTACAATAACACTTTCAACCGTTAGGCCAGCCATCCTTTCAGCCTCGCCAACAACGGTACGAATAGCCTGCTCGGCCTTGGCCAGATCACTCAATACACCGCTTTTAATTCCGGCCGATGGTCCATAGCCAAATCCAATAACTTCAACCACATGGGATCGGTCTTTTAGGGCCTTGCCCTCAGCTCTTGGCGCCAACCTGGCAACTACGCAGCAGATTTTGGTTGAGCCAATATCAAGCACTGCAACAAGGGTGGTTTTTCCGGGCTGAACCGGACGAAGACGAGCGGTAAAAGAATTACTGATCATAAATTTTCTCTAGAACTCTAGTTGTAATACAATATTAACACCGGAAACAAACTTCAATTAACTTCAATTTTCATCACGCTTGGCTACCCTTAGCGCTGTTAGTCCAGCCACTCGCATATCTATTATCGCCAAATCTCGATCCAGCAATTGCGATGAATTTTGTGCTGCACGCAATTGCTGTAATGCCTGCGCAACTCCTGATTCAGGCAATTTAATTCTCAGGCCGGATTGATAAATCAAATCCCAGCGCCTGTCTGCAATCCGGCTCAACGCCACTAGCCCATCCTTAAGTCGGGGGTAATTTTCAAGGGCAGTAATAATCATCAACGCATCGTTAGCTGCCCCGTCACCAATAACCAGCGGCAGATTTTGATCGGCTGAATTGGCATTGGCAATCTGCGTGCCTGCACCATCAATTACAAAGGTAACCCCATCGACCCGCCAACGGGCAACCGGCGTGACTTCACCAATTTTCACCAGCAAGGAAGATGGATAAATTTTGCGGATACTAACATCGCTAATCGAGGGAACTTCCAGAATGCGCTGACGGGCCGCCTGCACATCAAAATTAAAAATATTGGTGGTTGAATCAATATCAATGGCGGCCACAATATCGCTTTCCATGGCCATTGACTGACCGGAAATGGAAATTTCCCCGATACCAAAACCAACTAAAGCAATCCGGCCGGCCAAAACATCTCCGGTATTTATGGCAGCCTGATAAATTCCACCACGGGACTGAAAGGCAATCGTTAGAATAAAAGCAACAAACAAAGCTGCGCCAATCCGCACAACCAAATTCCTGTGCAATACCCATATGCGTTTGCTTGCGGCCAGCGCCCGCCCACCACTACTTTTTACAATTACCGGCAATTGTGTATCAGGAATTGCCGCCATATCCGCCATCTTGGCAGCGCGCGCTTGGCGTGCAGTGTTTACCTGATTTGCATCCCGTATTTGTGCCGATAAAAAACCGGCCTGACCTGCGCCTATCTGTGACAACTCGCATCCTCCAACATCCATGTCACCAGTTCGACCGGTGTGTGCCCGGCAAGTTCAACCAGTTCTGGAACCAGCGAGGTCAAAGACATCCCCGGCTGGGTGTTAACTTCAAGACAAACCAGTTCACCATCCTGACCTGCCAAATCATTATAGCGAAAATCTGCCCGACTAATTCCACGACAGCCCAACGCCTCATGGGCTTTTAATGACAATTTCTGTACATTTTCGTAAACTTTTGACGAAATATTGGCTGGTAGCACATGATTTGAGCCACCTTTTGCATACTTTGCCTCATAATTATAAAAATTCAGGTCGGTAATTATTTCTGTCACGCCCAGTGCCACGTCGCCCATTACCGCACAGGTCAACTCGCGCCCCGGAATAAAACGCTCAACCATCAGATATTCGCCCCCCTGCCAGTCCGGCTCTAAAATCTCTTGCGGCGGCTGATCATTTTCACCCATAATAATAAAAATCCCGACGCTGGATCCTTCAGCAACCGGCTTGACCACATAGGGCGGTTTCATGACATGATTACGGGCTATTTCACTCCGACTGGCAATAATATGATTGGTAACCGGCACTCCGGCAGCCTTGAAAATTATTTTGCTTTGATGTTTATCCATGGCCAGCGCCGAGGCCAAAACACCTGAATGGGTATAGGGCAGGCCCAGGATTTCCAGCATTCCCTGAATGGTTCCATCTTCGCCAAAACGACCGTGCAAACCATTTAGCACCAGATCGGGCTTTAGTTCAGCCAAAACATGGCCAATATCACGCTTTACATCAATTTCAGTGACTTCAAATCCGGCATCGCGAGCACTTTGGGCAAGAAAAGCCCCGCTATTAAGGGACACTTCCCTCTCGACAGACCAACCTCCCTTTAGCACCGCCACATGTTTGGTCATAACAGCCTCCCTGAACTAAAAAACAAAATGCCGCTATTTAGGGGCTTCCCTATTCGTATATTCGGCCAATTGGCAGTTCAAACATATCTAGTTTAAACAAGCACCGTCTTAAGATGGCATAAACTATAGAAAAATTTATGAACAAACCGGCAGCAAAAAGCTGATTGTGAAGATTTAAACCATTATTTTATTGCCTGTTACCCATTGGCAAAAACATCCCCGTCCAAAAATTCGTGCACCGTTTTCCCGCGTTCAAATTTCCCAAGGCGCCGAATTTCCCACACCAGATCAATTTCTGAATTCTCGCGCACCCGCTGACGAACAGTTTCCCCCAGTAATTCCAGATCATAGGCGCTGGCACCACCAAGATTGAGCAAAAAATTGCAATGTTTTTCAGATACCTGCGCCATACCAATCTGCAAACCACGACAGCCCGCCTCATCAATCAGTTTCCAACTTGATAAGCCTGGTGGATTTTTGAATGTGGAGCCGCCGGTTTTATGTTTTGTCGGTTGGGATTGCTCGCGGGTATTGGTAATTTCGGCCATGCGTTGTTGTAATTTTTTAGCATCGCCAGCAAACCCCTGATAGATAGCGCTGGTAAAAATTATTCCCTTTGGCGCATGGGATTTACGGTATTTATAATCCATATCCTGATTGCTAATTTCAATGCTTTTTCCTTGGCGGGTCACCCCCTTGAGGGAAATCATGCGCTCGCGCGTTTCCGATCCATAACAACCAGCATTCATATACAAAGCGCCACCAATCCCGCCAGGAATCCCCCGATAAAACGTAAAGCCGTCTATGCCCTCTTTGGCCATGGTTTCTGCAAAGCGAATATCGGGCATGGCAGTTCCCACTCTGACCCGATGATCCCCCAGCATTTCAATCTTTGCAAATCCGCGCACGGGCAGGCGAATAACTACCCCTTCTAGCCCACCATCGCGCACCAAAAGGTTTGAGCCCAGACCAAAAACGTTAACATTTATCTCTTTAGGTAGATTTGAGAGAAAGAATTTCAAATCTTCCTCATCGGCAGGCACAAAGAATAATTGTGCCGCGCCGCCGGTACGAAACCAGGTGATTTCCGCCAAATTTTGATTATGGACCAGCTTGCCCCGAACCTTGCCTATCCAGTCACCAAATTCTTCTCTCAAATCAGAATAGCTCACTTATAAGGAGCCTTTTCTTTGTAATTGCTTTAACTCTTCTGGTAATTTTTGCGCCCATTGGGTAATATTTCCAGCCCCAAGACAAACCACATAATCCCCCGGCACCGCATGTTTTTCAATCATTCCTGCCAGCATTTCCGGGGCATCGAGCGTTAACACATCCCTATGCCCCAGCGCCCTTATCCGGCGCGCTAACTCGCGATGGTTGACCCCTTCAATTTTTTCCTCGCCAGCAGTAAACACCGGCGCAACAATAACCATATCCGCATCATTGAAACATCCGGCAAAATCCTCAAAAAGCTCCGCAAGTCTAGTATATCTATGGGGCTGCATAACGGCGATAACATTGTTTTTTGCCGATTGGCGCGCAGCTTCCAGCACATAGGATATTTCAACCGGATGGTGGCCATAATCATCAATAATTACAACACCGCCCACTTCCCCGGTTTTGGTGAAGCGCCTTTTGACCCCGCCAAAATCCAGCAATCCTTTGCGGATTGCTTCCGCTCCAACCTGCAATTGATCAACCACTGCAATCGCCGCTGTGGCGTTGAGCGCATTATGCAAGCCGGGCATGGGCAAAATAATGCCATCAATATTCTTTTGTTCTCCAGTAACCCGGTTTCTAATTTCAATATCAAATTCACAGGCGCCATTTTCATTGGCAAAATTCAAAACTCGCACATCGGCCTGCGGATTTTGACCATAGGTTATTACCTTGCGGTCCTGAATTTCTCCCACCAAAGCCTGCACTTCCGGGTGATCGGTACACATGACCGCAAAGCCATAAAACGGCACATTTTCCACAAAGTGATAATATGCGCGCTTCATGTTCTCAAAATCCCCGTAATGATCCAGGTGTTCGGGGTCCATATTGGTTACCACCGCCACATCGGCAGGCAATTTGGTAAAAGTACCATCACTTTCATCGGCCTCAACCACCATCCACTCACCAGTCCCCAACCGGGCATTGGTGCCATAGGCGTTGATGATACCGCCATTAATAACGGTCGGATCCATATCAGCTGCATCCAAAAGGGTCGAAACAAGCGACGTGGTAGTGGTTTTGCCATGGGTTCCGCCAATGGCAATGGCGTTCTTGAAGCGCATGATTTCCGCCAGCATTTCGGCGCGGCGCACAACCGGCAAAGCCCGCCTTCTTGCTTCCATCAATTCCAGATTATCACTTTTTATGGCCGAAGAAATAACCACCACTTCAGCATCACCAAGATTTTCCCTATCATGGCCAATCGCCACTTCTATGCCCATACCTCTCAGGCGCAAAACATTGGGATTTGCCGCCATATCCGACCCACGAACCCTATAGCCTTGCGAGTGAAGAATTTCTGCAATTCCACTCATGCCAATGCCACCAATTCCAACAAAATGAACAGGACCGATTTCACGAGGCATTTTCATAATATTATAAAACTTTCAAAATTAATTATGCAGATTTTCGGTTGCTTGCGCCAATAATTCCACCGCATCAATACGCCCAAGGCTTTTTGCCTTGCGCGCCGATGATTTTAGCAAATTACCATCCTCAAGCAACTCTTCAAGCCGCTTGCCAAGAGATTGCGGTGAAAGCGTGGCCTGCTCCATCAGCCAACCACCCCCCGCCTTTTGCATAAGCAACGCATTGGCCCGTTGATCATGATCTAGGGACCCCGGTAAGGGAACAAGAATTGCCGGACAGCCAATGACCCCCAGTTCAGCAATCGTTGTTGCACCGGCCCGCCCGATAACCAAATGCGATCTGGCCATTCTAATGGGTAAATCATCAAAAAAAGTAGCGAGTTCCACATTTATCTTCGCTTTGGAATAGGCCGCCGTAACCCGCTCCAGATCTTCTGATCTGCATTGCTGAACAACCTGCAAACGCGAGCGGATGTTTTTTGGCAATTGGGCAATTGCGGGGGGAACAAAATCTGCAAACGCCCGCGCGCCCTGACTGCCGCCAAACACCAAAAGCTGCAATGCAGACTTATCATCAAGCTTTGGATATTCAAGCAAAGAAGCCTTGGCAACAATATTGCGCACCGGATTGCCGGTGACAATTAAATCCAGCTTGAATTTTTCCACTCCAGTGGTGTTTTCAAATTGCACAGCAAAAGCCTTGGCAAAGCGGGCCAGCGCGCGATTAGCCCGCCCGACAATTGCATTTTGCTCGTGCAAAAGCCCCGGTATTCCCATTATTGATGCAGCAAGAAACGGTGGAAAACAGGGATACCCACCAAACGCCACCACGGCATCGGGTTTTACCTCTCTTAGCATGGAAAAACTGGCAAAAATCCCGCGTAAAATACTAAATCCCGCCCCGATAAATTTTATCGGGTTTTTCAACGATGGTGTCGCCGAAGGAATTATGTGGGTTTTGATCGCAGGAAAGTTTTTTCCATACCCCTGCACCCGCTCATCGGTGGCGAGATGCACCTGATGTCCCCGCCTGCCCAATTCTTCTGCCAAAGCCATGGCGGGAAATAAATGCCCACCAGTTCCACCGGCCATCAGGATATAGGTTCCCATTATGCACCCGGCGTCGCAGCAGAGCGATAGGAGGGAATCCCCGATGCCAGTTTATCTTCCGGTTTACGTCGGGAAAAAGCCAAAATCAAACCAACTGAAAACGCCGTCGCCAGCATTGAAGTTCCCCCATAGGATACAAAAGGTAATGTCATCCCCTTGGCCGGAACCATATTAAGATTGACCGCCAGATTGATAGTTGCCTGCAAACCAAATTGCACCGCCAGCGCACTGATTGCCAAACGTGAAAACAAACCTGTTTGCTGCTGTGCCAGATATAGCGCCCTAAGTGTGATGAAGGCAATCAATGCCACCAGCAATATCGCAAACAAAAGCCCAAATTCTCCAGCTGCTGCCGAAAACACAAAATCCGCATGGGCATCGGGCACATAGCGCCTATATATGGCCTCCCCTGGCCCACGGCCAAACCAGCCCCCCTCGAGCAAAGATTGCAAGGCCCGGTCAATCTGGTAATTATCGGCGTTTTCCGGATTCAAAAACCCATCGATCCGGCGCGCCACGTGGGGAAGTAAAAAATATGCGCCCAAGGCCCCGCCGGCCGCCAGTCCGAGCAAAGCAAAGGTTATCCACCAGGATATTCCGGTAATAAATAGCAATGTCGCCCAAGTAGCCACCAACAAAACCGTCTGGCCAAAGTCCGGTTGCAGCATGAATAATGTTGCAATCAAAACCATCAAAGCCGCAGCAATGGTACGGGCAGGCATATCCGGATGCTTCATTTTTTCAGCAAACAACCAGGCAGCAATCACAGCAAAAGCCGGTTTTACAAATTCCGACGGCTGTATCGTTTGTCCAAAAATTTCTACCCAGCGCCGGGATCCCTTGACCTCGACCCCGAATTGCCAGGCAACAATCAATAATAAAATCGAACCCAGCAATACCAGCAACGAAGACATTCTTGCCATGCGTATATTAAAAAACGAAACAACGACCACAACCAGCAATGCCGCTGAGGAAAAAACCGCGTGCCTAATGACAAAATGCCATGGCGAAAGCCCCAAACGCTCGGCCACTGGTGGACTGGCAGCAAATGACAATATCATGCCAACCCCTAGCAGCAGAGCCAGAGCTGCCAGTAATTCTTTGTCAATGGTCCACCACCATTCGGCAATTGGGGTCTTTTTTGCGCGTGAAAACATCAGTATGCTCGCCCCTTGCCATGCAAGTGGCGTCCCGATCGGTTAAAACTAGGATGGATTATAGAAGAAAAGTGGTTACCAGTTCACCAACCAATGACCCAAATTGCAAAAAATTACCAAAAACTATCAAAAACTACCAAAAACTAGCGTAATTTAAGCGATGACAATCCAACCATGGCCAACACGATAGAAATAATCCAGAAACGGATAACTATCTGGCTTTCGGTCCAGCCCAAATGTTCAAAATGGTGGTGAATGGGCGCCATTTTAAACACCCTCTTGCCGGTTAATTTATAACTAGTCACCTGCACAATCACCGACAGGGTTTCCAAAACAAACAGCCCTCCGATTATGGCCAGCACAATTTCATGCTTGGTCGCAATAGCGATTGCCCCAAGCGCTCCCCCAAGAGCCAATGAGCCTGTATCGCCCATAAAAATTTGCGCCGGAGGTGCATTGAACCACAAAAAACCCAACCCTGCGCCGATTATTGCCCCTGCAACCACCGCTAATTCGCCAGTTCCGGGAACAAAATTCACCAGCAAATAATCGGCAAAAGTCTGGTTGCCAACCAGATAGGCAATAAGACCAAAACTGGCAGCAGCAATCATCACCGGCACAATTGCCAACCCGTCCAACCCATCAGTCAAGTTAACCGAATTTGCCGCCCCAAGAATAACAAATGCCCCAAAGAAAAAGAAAAAATACCCGAGATCAATCGCCAGATCCTTGGCAAACGGCAAGAAAAGCGATGTGGCAGTTGCAGGTTCACCAACCCTTGAAATAATTATTACCGCAATAATGCCGACAAAAGCCTCGAGCAAAATACGCTGCCGCCCACCAAACCCCTTATTGGTAGCGCGGCTAATTTTTAGATAATCATCGTAAAAACCAATAGCCCCAAAGCAAATAGTTACCCCCAACACCACCAGCACATAGACATTGCCAAGGTTGGCCCATAACAGAGTGGATAGAACCAGACTGGCAATGATAATCAGGCCACCCATGGTTGGCGTGCCGGCTTTTTCAATAATATGGCTTTTTGGTCCATCCTCGCGAATTGGCTGGCCACCGCCCTGCAATTTTGCCAGGCGCTTGATGGTGCCAGGCCCAAACAGCAGCACCAAAAACATTGCTGTAATGACAGCGCCGCCGGTTCTAAATGTTATATAGCGAAAAATGTTGAAGACACCAAAACCGTCGCCTAATTGCTCAAGAAAATAAAACATGAATTTTACTTTTTTCCCGTCGGGTAAATTTTAATAGGTCGGTAACCCAAGTTTTTTTCTGCCCCCGCAAAAAGTCTTTTTATGCCCCCGCAAAATGGCTTTGAATTTCCTCAACCACCAGAGAAAGCCCAATTCCGTTTGACCCTTTGACCATAATTATATCCCCCCAATCAAGACTATTTACAATATCGGGGCAAATCTGTGTGATTTCCTGTGCCCAAACAATATCAATCTTTGTTTCCATATCAATCTTTGTTTCCATGGCTTTTTTTAGGCCCTGCATATTAGTGCCAACAAGAAACACTCTATCAGCCTTGGAGGCTTTTATACTTTCAGCCAGTCCCAGATGCATTTGCTCAGAGTTTTTACCCAGTTCAAGCATTTCACCCAAGACCAAAACCCGTTTGCCGGCAGTCTTTTGTTGTGAGAAAACTTCCAATGCCGCCGCCATGGAAGAAGGATTGGCATTATAGGATTCATCAATTAATTGAACCGGGTTGGCATTATCCCCAAGAAACAACACCGCCCCGCGCCCTGCCGCAGCCCCAAAACCTTCTAATTGCTCAAGCGATTTTTCAAAAGAAATTCCAAGATTTTTCGCGACCATCAATGCCCCAACGCCGTTGGCAATCATATGCCGCCCCTGCACCTGCAACTCCATATAAAAATCTTTGGAACCTGTTGAAATCATTGCGCTACTGGTATTTTCATGTTGCTTGAAATTTGTGATTTTTACATCCGATTCTTCGCTAAAACCATAGGCGATAAAATTTTTTACCCCTTGCTCTGCACTCGCTTCTTGCAACAATTCCATAAAAGAATGATCGGAATTTACTATAGTAGTTCCGCTCTCTTTCAGCGCAGAAAATATCTCCGCCTTGGCGCGGGCAATATCCTCCATATTATCAAAATTTCCCAGATGGGCTGATCCGATCGAGGTAATCAGGGCAATATCTGGCGCAACCAGCTTCACCAAATCGGCAATTTCACCGCTATGGTTCATGCCAATCTCAAATATTCCAAATTCTGTTTCCCGGGGCATATTGGCCAGCATCAAAGGCACGCCCCAATGATTGTTAAAACTCTTTATTGAGGCGTGGGTTGTTGCAAAAGCGGCCAAAATTTTATGCACCATGCTTTTGGTGGTGGTTTTTCCGGCGCTACCGGTAATGGCAATGATTTTTGCTTTGCTGCGTTTTCGCGCCTCCCGGGCAATATCAACCATGCCCGCAAGCGAATCGGGCACAATTATAATTGGCAAACCAGAAAAACGTTCGGCATTTTTACTAGATACCAATGCCGCAGCAGCGCCATTTTCAAGGGCGTTTTCGACAAAATCATGGCCATCAAAGCGATCCCCGACAATCGGTACATAAAGCGCACCTTTTTCAATGGAGCGACTATCGATAGAAACCGATTTTATATATTGTGCTGTTATATTTTGCTCGCTACCAGAAGTTGCTGCAATTATTTGCGCCATTGAAAACAGCGATTCCATTATCTGATCCTGATTATTTGACTCTGGTGGCCTGAACAACCTGCTGATGGTCGCTATAGGGCTGACGGGTGGTACCGATTATCTGATAATCCTCATGCCCCTTGCCAGCGATCAACAAAACATCGCCACTTTCAAGAGCATCGATAGCAGTTTTTATAGCCGTAGAACGATCTCCTATTTCTAAAGCTCCGCTCGAAGCGTCCATGATTTCTTTTCTGATGGAAGCGGCATCCTCGGTACGTGGGTTGTCATCGGTTATAATAACCTGATCGGCAAATTCTGCACCAATCGCGCCCATAAGCGAGCGTTTTCCAGTATCCCTGTCCCCTCCGGCGCCAAAAACCACCTTCAGCGAGCCAGTGGCATAGGGGCGAAGGGCCACGAGTGCGGTTTTGAGAGCTTCTGGAGTGTGGGCATAGTCAACAAAAATTGCTGCTCCTTTATGGGTTGCAACTCTTTCCAGACGTCCGTGCGCCCCTTCAAGTTTTTCCAGGGCTTCAATTACCAGATCCTTGTCCACCCCGCCAGCAACTACCATAGCAGCTGCCACAACGGCATTTAGAGCCTGAAACTCACCCGCCAATGGCAATAAAAACTCCATAGGCTCCCCAACCAGCTTGCCGGTAATTCTTTGTCCCCAACCATCACGCTCCACATTACCAATTTCAATATAGGCTCCTTCCCTTCCAACGGTTAGCGGAGTTGCCCCCCGCTCCATAGCCCCGAACAAAAACGGCATATGCTCCTCATCATCCCCGTTGACCACCGCAGAACCACCCTCTTTCATCAATTCCTTGAACAGGCGTAGTTTGGCGTCCTTATATTCTTCCATATCCGCATGATAATCCAGATGATCCCGACTTAGATTGGTAAAACCAACCACATCAAACTCCACCCCGTCCATTCGCCTCTGATCCAGACCATGGCTGGAAGCTTCCATGATAACATGCTCCACCCCGTTCTTTTTCATGGCCGCCAATTGCTGGTGCAGGGCCAATGAATCAGGAGTTGTCAAAGTTCCGGCAATTATTTCGTCCCCTTGCTGAATACCAAGGGTACCAATACTTGCCCCTTTTATTCCAACTGCCTGCCAGATCTGCAAAACAAAAGCAGCAACCGAAGTTTTGCCGTTTGTTCCAGTAACCGCCATCATCATTTTTGGTTGCGTACCACTTATCCGCGCCGCGGCTTTGGCATAGGCATGTCGAATATTTTTAACCACAATTGTCGTAACCCCAAGATCAATTGCCGCTGGGCGATCAGATATAATGACTCTGGCACCCCGCTCTACAGCCTTTGCGCCATAAACATCACCATGGGAGTTAGAGCCGGGCAAAGCAAAAAAAGCATCGCCAAAAGCAATTTTTCTACTATCCGAATTTATTCCGGTAACGCGGATATTTTCAATGTCAGCACTTTCTAGCGCTCCATCAAGTAACTCTGCCAATAAATGCGACACTTGTTAATTCCTCAATTATCAGCTGCTAAAATTTGCAGCTCGTCCCCAATAGGGCTAAATATATTTCCAACCGCTCCACCGAACAAAAACCGAACGTTTTTTACCCGTTAATTGCCTTCAGGTAAATTTCTCAATACAATCGGCACCAGAGCCTCTTCACTAATTTCACTGAAATTTGGCATAATTCCAAGGGCCGGAGCAATTCTTTGCACTACCCGTCCGGTAATTTCCCCCGCATTCCAACCGGCAGTAGTTCCGGTTTGTTCGTTTTCCCGCTTGGGCTCATCAACCAGAATTACCATGGCATATTTTGGATTATCCATCGGAAAAGCCGAGGCAAAAGCAGTAAAATTCTTGCTGGTATCATAACGTCCATCAACTACCTTATCGGCAGTTCCGGTCTTTCCGCCAACCATATACCCCTCGGCAATCCTGTTCATCCGACGCCCCGAACCCTCAAGGGCATTAAGGCGCATCAAATAGCGTATCTGGGCGCTGGTCTCGGCCGAGATAATCCGTTTGCCCAAAGCATTAGCCTCGCTTTGGGTGCGCATAAGCAAGGTCGCAGGTACCATAATTCCATCATTTACAAAACCTGCAACCGCAGTGGCCATATGCAATGGTGTTACGCTCAACCCATGACCAAAACTTGCAGTCGCTGCTCCAACATCCGAAAATTCATGGGGAATGCTTGATAATTTTGTTTCTGGTAATTCAATCGCTAAGGGGTCGTCAAAACCTGCTCTGGTTAAAAATGCCCGATAGTTTTCTTTACCCAAAGTCTGCATAACGCGGATCGTGCCGATATTGGATGAATATTTATATACTTCCGGCAAGGTGAGAATACGCCTTTTTCCCCGATAATCATCAATGGTATAACGCCCAAAACGGATTGGCTCGCGAGCGTCAAACTCATCGGTAATAACGACCACCCCGCTATCAAGAGCGGCGGCCATAGTCACGGTTTTAAAGGTTGAACCAAGCTCGAATGTTCCAGCAGTGATCCTATTAAATCGCCCCTCTTCCAAGGCACTGGCAGCGATATTGGGGTCATAATCAGGCAGCGAAGAAAGCGCCAAAACCTCCCCCGTTGCCACATCAATGATAACTCCGGCCGCAGCAATCGCCTGATATCTTTCAAGCGCATCTGCCAACTCGGCCTGCAAAGCATATTGCACCCTTAGATCAATCGAGAGCTTGACGGGATCCGAAGGATTGGCACCTGTTGCCAGCCGCACCATAGCAAATTCATCGCTATCCAGATAGCGCTCCATGCCCGAAATGCCCTGATTATCCACATTTACCGATCCAAGCACATGGGCGGCAATATTGCGCCCCGGATAATAGCGCTTGCTTTCGGTTCTAAAATTTATTCCCGGAATGCCAAGGTTGAATATACGTTCCTGGGCCGCCGGGCTCATTTCACGCTTTATCCAGACAAACCCCTCGTCCCCGTCCAGTTTGTCGCGCAACCATTCCCTATCAATATCGGGCAATTCAGCGCTGAGTTTTTCCACCGCTTCATCCAGATCAATAATCTGGCGCGGAGAAGCATAAAGGGAGGGCACCAAAATATCCATGGCCAGATTGCGCCCGTTGCGATCTGTAATAGTTGGTCGTGCCAGCGCAGCGACAGATCTGGCAATTTCTTTCGCCTGATCAGTGCCCTGCGAAATACCCAGCACTACCATTCGTCCACCAATGGCAAAAAAAGCCAAAATCAGAAAAACTATCACCAGACGGAGTCGGCCATCAGTCAGATTCTTGCGGGATTTCTTTCCCCCTTCAAGGGCAATCGGGCCATCGATTTCTGCTCCATACATGCTCATTGGCCCATGCCCTCCGCTAATATATCCCCAATCGGATCAATCCCCTCGTCAAGAGCCGCAAATAAAGCTGTTAGCGCACTGTCATTAATGATCTCGGGCCGCATGGGAATATCTTCAATGGAGCCATATTGATCAGCGACAAGAATTTGTAAATTCAACGCTTCACCATGACGCTCAACAATTGGAGCAATATAGGAAGGCTGGCTAAAAAATGCCCAATCGGCCTGCAACACCGAAAGTTCAGCCTGCTGTTGGGCAATGGAACGAGAAAGTTCCATCTTTTGTTCCTCTATGGTTTCGGACTGAAATTTAATGCTATAAACTCCAACCAACGCAAAAATGCTGGTGATCAATAACAACACATTGATTCCACGTATCATGGCGCACCTCTGGATTTTGAACCCGCTTTTTCAAGTTTTGCTATCGAAACACCTTTTGACAAAGGCACCCCAAGTCCGGAGAAACTCAAATCTCGAGGATCGCTAGCGCTGCGTTGAGCAAAGCGCAAAGTGGCCGAGCGCGCCCTTGGATTTGCAGCTATCTCTGTTGTAGATGCCTTTTTAGCCTTGCCAATATTGCTCCAGCTCTGTGGACCTTTTTGCTCTTGGGGCATATGGCGCGAAAGAGTCGGAGACGATTTGTTGGCATCAAAAAACCGCTTAACTATCCGGTCTTCAAGAGAATGAAAGGTAACCACACCGAGCCAGCCCCCTTCACGCACTATTCTTTCAGCGCTAAAAAGACCTTTAACCAACTCGTCCAGCTCGTTGTTCACTGCAATTCTTAGGGCCTGGAAAACCTTTGTCGCCGGATGTTTTTTTGCAACAGGTTTTCCAGCTTTCATACGCTTGGAATTTCCCTTTTGTCCGATAGTGTCTTCAACCAGTTTTGCCAGTTGGGCTGTGGTGACAATTAGATTGTCTCTTCTAAAATCAACAATTGCCTTGGCTATGGCGCGGGCTCTTTTTTCTTCCCCATAGGCAAAGATCAAATCCGATAGTTCACGCTCGCCAAGTCCGTTCACCAGATCCGCCGCACTTGGTCCACTTTGTCCCATTCGCATATCCAAGGGGCCATCACGCATGAAAGAAAATCCACGCTCCCCCTGATCCAATTGCATCGAGCTGACACCAATATCTAAAATGACACCATCTACAAAAGAACATCCGCTAGCCGCTACAATTTCATCCAATTGGGAAAACTGCCCGAGATGAAAGCTGAACATTTCACCAAATTGATTTTTTAGATCATTGGCAAACGGTTTAACTTTTCCATCACGATCAATGGCAATAATTTTTGCGCCCTTGGCTGCCAAAGCTTTAGAATAGCCGCCAGCACCAAATGTGCCATCAACAATAATTCCGTTCATAACAGGTTGAAAAACCTGCAAAACTTCGTCGAGTAAAACTGGCAAATGTGGATCAATAGACACCACAGGGGTTTTTACAGCTCTCTGGCTTTTTACAGAACCAGAATCCGGAGCATTACCAAGTCGATTTTTTTCAGTATCACCCAACGCATAACTCCAGAGCGGAATTGGCATTTTTTTCAAAACCAAAGCCCGATCGCACAAAACTCTCCCGCCAAAACGGGTTTTATCCGCTAGTTTGCCACCTAGAACTTTAAGATTTTGTTTCCCAAAACCAAAACAAATGTTTTTTCACTGCTTTTGCATAAAAATTACTAAAAAAAGTGCCAGTTGACCTGTAAGCCGGGTTCTGTAGGGCAGCGGTTTCCCGCCACGTGGTGGCCATTCATCTGGGACGCGAATTACTAAGCGCCTCAAGCAACCAACCCGGATGACTAGCCCAAAAACAAGGCCGGAGTTGCCCCCGCGTCATCCCTATTCGGTTTTGCTCCCGGTGGGGTTTACCGTGCCGGCCCTGTTGCCAGGCCCGCGGTGCGCTCTTACCGCACCCTTTCACCTTTTCCACTTTTTCCCCTAAAGAAAAAAATGGTAGTTTGCTTTCTGTGGCACTTTCCCTAGGGTCGCCCCCGCCGGATGTTATCCGGCACCGTGTTTCTGTGGAGCCCGGACTTTCCTCCCCCACCCAAAAAAGGACAGGAGCGGCCACCCGGTCAACTGACAGACCCCTCTTAGATTAAACCAAAAAGAATTCCAAACAGGTTTAGCCAAAAACCCGAAATAATTTTTTGAATTAAAAAAATGATTGATAAAAAATAACCCCGACTTTTTATTAAAAGCCGGGATTGTCTTGGGAGAGGCGGTTTTAGAGGTACTGTCCTTTTAAGAATTCACACCTGGGGCATAAACCCGGTCTTAAAATAATCCGCTAATGCCAACTGATCCTGCTAGTGAATAATTGCCACCTGAAAAATATCCAGCTTTTGCCGACAGATCTAGGGACAAATTATTACTTAGCTCCTGATTTAGATCAATGCCCACATAGGCGCCAAATGCTCCAACGTTAGCAAGCGGAATGGCCAAAGCCTGCCCCAATAGAGTAGCATTGGTAGTCGTTGGGTAATCCCCCCTTTTTTGCAAGGCTACACGCGGTGCGATGTGCATTGAGGTGGGTGGCGTCAATCATTAAGCGTTCAGGTAGGTCGTTTTCGGACACCAGAGCAGTAAATATCTTGTCGAAAACGCCCATCTTCGACCAACGTATGAACCTGTTATATAAAGTTTTATGCGGTCCGTAGGCCTCCGGCGCATCCCGCCAGCGCAACCGTTTCTGATCACGTGGATGATGCCGCTGATAACACGTCGCTCATCCACCCGAGGCACCCCGTGTGACAAAGGAAAATACGGCTTGATCCGCGCCAGTTGTTCCTCGCTGAGCCAAAATTGATCCGACATCCTACCCTCCTGATTTGGGAAGGCATTGATTCAGAACATCTTCATATATGCAAGCGAATTTAATAGACCCTGACCCTGACCCTAAACTATAGTCCGCGATTGTTAGCTATCGCACCATAGGCAACATTTATCAAAGCCATTCTAGCCGTCCCCAAATCTAAAAGCTCTTTGGGAACACCGTTGGCCAGCAAGCGATCCGGGTGATATTCTAGCACCAGTTTTTTATAGGCAGCCCTGACTTCTTTATCACTGGCATCAGGAAAAATCCCAAGGGCATGATAGGGATCAGGCCCATTTTCAACCATCATATATTTAGATGAAATCTGTTTGAATTTTTCATCATCAAAGCCAAATATTTCGGCTACTTTTTCTAAATACTCCAGCTCCCCTTCATGAATCATCCCATCAGCGGCGGCAATATTGAATAGGCCTTCAATCACATGTTCGAGCGTTTCAGGACTATCCCTAAACATCCGTTTGATTTTTCTGGCATAGGAGGAAAATCCTGCCACATCCTGCTGGGCAAGGTCAAAAAACCTTTCAATGCTCTCCGCTTCCCCATCTGGCACCTGCACCAATCCACGAAAAGCCCGCACTTCGGAATCAGAAACTACCCCGTCGGCAACTGCCATTTTTGCCGAAAGCGCAACCAGCGAAAGGGTAAAAGCTGCTTCCTTGCCTCCGGGAAGCCAATTATCCGGATCCAGCGCATTGGCCAAAGAGCCAAGAACCGTTCCTATGCTTTGCCAAACAGACATTTATTTGCCCTCTAAATATAAACTACCGCAAGTCGCTGCCGCAGCAAAAAAGCCAAAAAATGGCGGTTTTATGGTTGCCCTATTACCAATCTCAAGCCTCATGCTGCGAAGTTTGCCCCAAAACCCGGGCCAAAGCCATAACTTGATCTGCATGGTTCATGGTAAAGAAATGAAATTGGCGAACCCCGCCATCCATCAATTCCGTCACCTGCTCGGCAGCGACCGAGGCCGCAACCAACGCATGGGTATCAGGATCATTCTCCAACCCGGCAAAGCGTTCTAATAGCCACAAGGGAACTTTTGCCCCACATTTACCAGCAAAAGCACTAATGCGCTCAAAATTATGAATTGGCTGAATTCCGGGAACAATCGGTATCCCCACATTTGCCTTTTCCACTCGCTCCATAAACCGCCAATAATCATTATTATCAAAAAACATCTGGGTAATCGCCCTCACCGCACCGGCATCACGCTTGCGTTTCAGATTATCAATTTCTTCATTCCAGTCAGTACTTTGAGGATGTTTTTCGGGATAGGCTGCAACGGAAATATCAAAATCGGCTATTTTTTTAATCCCCGCCACCAGTTCCGCTCCGCAAGCATAGCCACCGGGGTGGGGAACAAATCTCTCACCAATACCCTCGACCGGATCACCTCTTATAGCTACGATTCGGCGAACTCCCGCATCGTAAAAACCGCGCACCACATCATCCACCTCTTCTTTTGTGGCTCCAACACAGGTCAGATGCGCCGCCGCATCAATCCCCGTCTCCCCGTTAATGCGCGAAACCATTCGCAAGGTGCGCTCGCGCGTTGTTCCGCCAGCCCCATAGGTCACAGAAACAAATCTTGGCGCCAAGGGCACCAGTTTTTCCAAACTGTCCCAAAAGCGTTTTTCCGCTTTTTCCGTTTTCGGGGGAAAAAACTCGAAGGACAGATCAAAATCAGGTTTTTGATCTATCGGCAATCGGCTTTGTTTAACCGGTTTCATTTTATAAATTTGCCTCTCTTAAAAATTGTTGGTTTTTATTTTTTTAAAGGGGATAACATCCACAAACATACCGTTAGTCCCTTTGCACCCTGTTGATTTTCAAAGTTCTCAAAAACTTCAACCTGCAAATCCGCCGACTTTGCCCAAGCTGCCATTTGTTGCTCGGACAAACCAAGGCGACGATGGGCATCGTTCTCGCGCAAAAATTCCAGATTATGGGGTGCAAAATCAACCACCAATATCCTGCCATTTGTCGCCAATTGCCCACCAGCCTTTAGCAAAACCTGACCCGGATCATTAAAATAGTGCAAAACTTGGTGCAAAATGATCAAATCGTCTTTTTGCTCCCCGCCATCAAATTTCAGGATATCCCCAAGCCGCACCTGAGCATTATTAATTTGGGAGGCCGCAAGTTTTGCCCTTGCCACCCCTAGCATTTCCCGACTTAAATCAATGCCGGTGCCATATTCATAATTATGGCGAAGCAATTCCAGCATCCGCCCGGTTCCCGAACCGAGATCAAGCAAGCGCTTGACCTTTTTTTGACCAACAACCCGCAAAATGGCATTCTCAACCGCCGCTTCCGGCACATGAAGTTTTCGCAAACTATCCCAGTTTTGCGCAACCTTGGAAAAATACTTATCTGCCTGATTTTGATGCTCGCTCTGAATATGCTCCAGCGCTTTTTTATCAATTTTTAGAATGCCTTCATTCTGTTCGATGGCACCAAGCAAAACGCCAACAAGTTCGCGCTCTTCTCCCGGATCGGCAATGCGATAATATGCCCATGCCCCTTCGGCATTGCGCACCACAAGCCCCGCCTCGGCCAACAATTTCAAGTGCCTAGAAACCCGAGGCTGACTTTGCCCCAAAATATCGGTAAGATCTTTGACAGAAAGCTCGCCCCGGGCCAGCAATGCCAACAGGCGCAAACGGGTTGGCTCCCCCGCTGCCTTTAGTGTTATTACAAGTTTTTCAAAATTGCTCAACTCAAACCCCAATCATATAAAGATATCTTTATATGATTGGGGTAAGGTAAGTCCAGTAGAATCTGCCACAAAATTGGTAATTACATACCGACGGCAGCATCCATTTTAAATGCAGAATTACGGTTTTTAGCCTCATGGCGCAACCAAAGGTCAAATATTTCTTTGGCCTCCCAATTTTCCAGACTTTCAAAACTCTCGCGGGTTTTTTCTATATCCTGCAGACTGGGGAAATTACGCCAAGGTAAAATCATTATTCCCTGCTCTAATGTTTCCACCGACATGCCAATATATTTAGCAGCAACAATAACCGCCCGATAGTCCTGTTTGGCCAGCCATTTAACAAAAACCTCCTGCTTGAGATTTAGCATGCTGGCCATACCGGCAGCAAAATGATGACCATATCCAAAGCGTGAAAAGCGCACTAGTGATTTTTCATCCAGCTGTTTTCTGTCACCCAAAGCCTTGACCTGATTCCAGGCAATTCGCCACGAATTGGCGTTAAAACCAGCCCGATTTTGAATCCTGTTAAACACCACTGCCTTGGCCTGCTCTAAATCCTGATCATCAGCTGGCAGATTTATTTCCGAAAGCTTATCGCTAACAACCTGACTGGCGTCACCAATTTTACCTTGCAATTGCTTCCAGTCCACATCGGGCCGGCCGCGCAAATTTTTAATTGTTCGAGTGTCCAAATCAGCTTTTTCAAGCAATTTGACCAAACTGACTTCACCTAGTTGCGCATTATCATTGTCAATTAATTTGGCAACAGAATCATTGCCTCCATGTACAATTATGGCTTCTCCAACCCGCTCCGCAACCAGTTTCCTACCAGCAATTATCGTTCGGTGCTGTTCTGATTTTTCTCCAACAATATCGATAAGGTCATCATCGGACAAAACATTGGAAAACTCCAGTATTGGCTGGGCAACTTCAATTTCATCATTGGCCAGTTTTATAACAACCGCACCGGGAGCCCGCTCGAGAGGCGCCAGCATTTGTGCCACTTCAGCTCGCCCTTCAACTTCAACAAGCTCGGCCAACTGGCACAATACTTCATCATATTGCTCCACCTGTTTGTCATCACAACGGACGCTGACATAGGAAAACAATTGCGCAATATTACGGAATAATTGCTCACGCTCTACTTCATTGGCATCATTGCCAAGGGCGCGAAAAGTTCCAAACGCTGATGGTTCTTCATTATTGATGTTCATATCGTTCTCCGAGCAAATAATAAGTTTCTCAGCCCGAAACCTGCCAGCAAATTATCGCCACCCAATAAAATCAAATGCTCAAATTTATATAAAATTGCAACAACCTATCCAACAGAACAGCCTAACCCGGATATATACATTGCTCCCAAATACGCGCCGTTACACTTTCCCCTGCCTCAATTGTGCCGGGAATTTCTACCCAACCAACAAGACCCCGCCGGTGTTTTGCAACTTTTGGAAACAAAAATTCCAGATCTCCCCGCCCTTCAAACTGGGCAGCAAGCGAGCGCCCGGAAACACGACAAGGCCCGCGATCGCCATCAACCCTGATAGTTACCCCCCCTTCAAACATCAATAAAGTGCGGGGTGGCAACAGCGATAAATGCGCAATCCCCTCCAGACAGATATTGGCGCCAATCCATTCACCACGCAGTTGCTCTATATTGAGATATTTAGCTATTTCTTTCATTTCTTCGCTGGAAATTATGGAAAGCTGTTGCTCGTTTCGCATCCTGGTGCCTTTTTTATACCAAGGCTCGCGCGAATTGCTTTTTCTGGTCAACCCCCAATGGCGATCTCCAACAATCCCCTCATAGGTTAGCTCCAACCTGTTAACTTCCTTGCTCTGCAAATCTTTTCCAAGGGCCGAATAGGTGTTTTTAACAATCCCCAGTCTTTTTGAAGCCGCAATAAATTCAACCATTGCTATTTTCCTCCCGCTTGTCATCCACTCTTCGCTTGTTATCTATTCTTTGTCTGGCCCTCATGCCCGCTGAATCCAGAGTATAAACCCCGATTGAAATCCAGATCAAAACGAAACTCAATAATTGAATATTATTCAAAGGTTCGTTGAACAGCCAAATCGCAATCAGAAAATGCATGCTGGGTGCAATATATTGAAACATGCCAAGGGTTGTCATGCGAAGGCGACGGGCCGCAAAAGCAAAGATCAGCAAAGCACCGGCGGTCGTTGGGCCGGTAAATACCAGATAGGCTAAAAGTTTAGGGTCTGCATGGGGGCCGGCACCGGAAATAACAAAAGTATAAACCAGAAATATCAGGGCAAACGGGGTCATGAGCAAGGTTTCAATAAACAGACCCGGAGCAGAACCCACATCGATGGTTTTGCGCAAAAACCCATAAATACCAAACGAAATGGCCAGAGTCAGCGAGACAATCGGCACTGCCCCCATTCCGATAGTCTGAATAATCATCGCTATAACAGCAATAGAAATCGCCAGCCATTGCCAGAGATTTTGTTTCTCGCCCAAAAACAACATTCCCAACGCCACATTGACCAAAGGAGTGATGAAATATCCCAGACTTACCTCAACTACCCTCTCGTTCTCCACAGCCCAGATAAATACCAGCCAGTTAAGGGCTAAAAACGCCGCCGACAGGCCAATAAGAAACAAAACCCGCCGATCTTTGAAAGCGGTAACAACCTCGCCCATCCGCCCCTGCCATTGCAGAATAACCCCGACAAAAACCAGCGACCACACAACCCTGTGGGCTACGATCACCGGCGGGCTAACCCCGTCCAGCATTCTAAATAACAGCGGAAACACCCCCCAGATGCCATAGGCCCCAAGCGCCGCAAAGATTCCAGCCCGCGCATTATCAATGGTTGCAGATTTTTCGGGCGCTAAATTTTTTTGTGACATAAAAGGCTCCAGTGAGAGCGGGATCAAAGCCGCATGCCACCTCTAGCCCAAACTTTTGCTCTTACCCAACAAATTCTACTGATGGGCAAGACAATGAACCTGAATAGAAATTTTCCAAATAAAAATCATAATATTCTACTGGGCAAAATATTTAACTGGTAGAGAGTTTTGCCACTAAATCGCCTTGCTGATAAAGCGCTTTGCCGATAAAGGGCGTTTTGCTACAAAAAAAAGCGTCGGCAAAAATACCGACGCCTGTTTTTATCAATTGGGATAAAAATAATCAGCCCTGAACCAAGGCCCGAACACCCTTGCCGTAATCGGGATGAATCTGGTCAAATAATTTGCATTGTCTTTCAGCTATATCTGCCGGAATTCCACTCATTGAGGCAGCGATATTGGCGAACAAACGCTGTTTTTGCCCGGCGTCAAAAAGCTCGAACAATGCTCTTGGCTGAGAAAAATCATCATTGCCATCCCGATGGTTATAACGCTGCGCATCCCCATCAATAGCCAAGGCAGGTTCAAGCGCTGATTTATCCTCAACCGGACCACCGACGGAATTTGGCTCATAATATGCATCAACATTACCGCTCATCTGGCCGGTGAAATTCATCGAACCATCCTTGTGATAATGATGAACCGGACATTTTGGCGCATTTACCGGCAATGCTTCATAATGGGTGCCAAGGCGATAGCGATGGGCATCTGCATAGGAGAATATGCGCGCCTGCAATACTTTATCCGGCGAAAAACTTATTCCCGGCACCACATTGGAGGGCGAGAACGCTGCCTGCTCAATTTCGGCAAAATAGTTTTCAGGATTACGGTTCAATTCCATTTCGCCCACATCAATCAAAGGATAATCCCCATGGGGCCAAACTTTTGTCAGATCAAACGGATTAAACGGAGCTTTTTCAGCCTGTTCTTCACTCATTATCTGAATTTTAAATGACCAACGCGGAAACTCGCCGTTTTCAATACCGCCAAACAAAGCCTCTTGGTAAGTTTCCCGACTTTGCCCAATTATCTCTTCAGATTGAGCATTAGTATAATGTTTATGACCCTGCTGGGTTTTGAAATGATATTTAACCCAAAAACGCTCGCCATCCTCGTTCCACAAAGAATAAGTGTGCGATCCGTAGCCATTCATATTAACCGGCGATACTGGAACTCCGCGATCAGACATTAAAATCGTCACCTGATGCAGGCTTTCAGGAGAAAGCGACCAAAAATCCCAGGCAGCAGTGCCTGAGCGCAAATTGGTTTTGGGATGGCGCTTTTGTGTATGAATGAAATCTGGGAATTTAAGCGGATCACGGATAAAGAAAACCGGTGTATTATTGCCCACCAGATCCCAATTACCCTCCTGTGTATAAAATTTCAGGGCAAATCCACGTACATCGCGCTCGGCATCAGCGGCTCCAAGTTCTCCAGCAACAGTAGAAAAGCGAGCCAGCATCGGCGTATTCGCCCCTACCTGCAATACTTTTGCCTTGGTGTATTTTGAAATATCGCCAGTGATTTTAAGCGTGCCATAAGCACCCCATCCCTTGGCATGCACAACACGCTCGGGAATTCTCTCCCTGTTTTGATGCGCCAGTTTTTCCAGCAATTGATAATCCTGCAACAATAGTGGGCCGCGCTCTCCTGCACTAAGGGAATTCTGGTTGTCACCAACAGGCGCACCGGCACTGGTTGTCATGGTTGGGTTTTTGCTCATTTCAGCCTCCTTGTTTACAATATGTACCAAAGCTACAGCCATAAAAAACATAAGTCCAATTGACTTAAATTATAATTTTGATAAGTTTTTCTTATGAAAGAAATAACCCTGAAGCAAATGCGCTATGTTTTAGCTATCAAACAGACCGGCCATTTTGGTCGAGCAGCCCAAAAATGCAACATTACCCAACCCGCACTTTCCCAACAGATCAGCCAGCTTGAAGCCCTATGTGGCGAGCTTTTGTTCGAGCGGGGCCAAAAGCCCATCCGCCCAACTCCCTTTGGCTATGAATTTATTGCCCGAGCAAAACCAATCCTTGTCGATGTTAAAAATATAACAAACTTTGCACTTTCCCGATCTGGCGCTCCCCTGCATCCGTTAAGGTTTGGCATAATTCCAACCATTGCCCCCTATATGTTGCCCGATATATTTCCCCCATTGTTGAAAAAATTCCCCTCCCCCGGTTTTACTATCCTGGAAGGGCAGACAGAAAATCTACAACATATGCTAGAAGTCGGCGATCTGGATATTGCCCTTATTGCCACCACTCCACCAGAAAAGGGTGCGCCCTTAAGTGCGATAAAATTGTTTGATGACCCATTTGTGCTTGCCGCTCCGGCTAACAAAAACATCAGTGAGCCTATAAATTTATCCTCATTGCCAAAGGAGCAATTGCTGCTGCTTGATGAGGGCCATTGTTTTCGCGATCAAATGATTGAAGCTTGTGCCCTTGAAAACGAACAAAAAACCAACAGCTTTTCCGCCACTTCCCTCTCGACCATTATGGCCTTTGTCGCCAATGATCAGGGGCTAACCCTGTTACCGGCCATGAGCTTGGCAAAAGAAGCCAATGATAAACGTGTAAAAATATACGAACTGGCTCCCCCGATTGCTTTTCGTACCCTGTCGCTGGTTTTTCGAAAAACTTCACCGTTTAAAACCCTGTTTGAGGATATTGCCGGTGAAATTCGAATAGTATTCATAGAATCCCGTCAAACCTGATACGATTTTTTAGCTTATAAAATTTGCAGCAATTCTATCGGCGCGCCATCATGCACGATAAACGCCACCCGCAATTCGAGTATCGGGCTTGTCGGGGCGATGATAATTTCTTGCCCCTTTAATGCCGCATCCAGATCATCAACCTCAAAACAAACATGGGGCACGGTTTTCACCAGTTCCGGCAGGTCACAATCCTCATCAAAATACATCCACTCATATTTATAGGGCGAACTGTCATAACCCGTTACCCAAAATTTCAGATGCTCCAGATGTTTCATATTGGGTAGTTTTTCATCCACGGGAACACCCACATGGTGAAAACGATGCCCCATCGGCAAGATGGCTTTGTAGGAACTCACCTCGTCAGCGGCTTATAGCTCACCCGTTTCGGGTTTACTGCATCGGCACCAAGACGGCGGATTTTGTCTTTTTCATAATCCTCATAATTGCCCTCAAACCATTCCACATGAGAATCCCCCTCAAAAGCCAGCATATGGGTGGCAAGGCGATCAAGAAACATGCGATCATGGGAAATAATAACAGCACAACCGGCAAATTCCTCCAGCGCTTCTTCAAGCGCGGCCAGGGTTTCCGTATCCAGATCATTGGTCGGCTCATCGAGCAGCAACACATTGGAGCCGGATTTTAGCATTTTTGCCAAATGCACCCGGTTGCGCTGCCCGCCAGAAAGATTCCCAACCTTTTGCTGTTGGTCAGAACCTTTGAAATTAAAGCTGGAAGTATAGGCCCGCGAATTTATCTCGCGTTTGCCAAGGGTGATAATTTCACTGCCCTCGGAGATTTCTTCCCAGACGGTTTTGCTGGCATCAAGCGCATCCCGACTTTGATCAACAAAACCCATTTTTACCGTATCACCAATGGTTATGGTGCCGGAATCGGGTTTTTCCTGCCCCGAAATCATCTTGAACAAAGTGGTTTTACCCGCCCCGTTCGGCCCGATTATGCCAACAATACCCCCGGGTGGAAGTTTAAAACTTAAATCATCAACCAACAGCTTGTTACCAAAACTTTTTTGCAATCCTTCAACATTGATAACCTCATGCCCCAACCTCTCGCCGGGCGGAATGATAATCTGGGCCGAAGAGGATTGCGTACGCGCTTCGTTGACTTTAACCAATTCATCATAGGCCTTGATGCGGGCCTTGGATTTACTTTGGCGCGCCTGCGGGCTCATACCCATCCATGCTGCTTCGCGCTCCATAACTTTGAGGCGCGCGGTATCTTCGCGTTGTTCCTGTTTGAATCGTTTGGCCTTTTGTCCCAGATAAGCCGAGTAATTGCCCTCATAGGGAATGCCGCGCCCACGATCCAGCTCAAGAATCCAGCCCGTGACATTATCGAGGAAATAGCGATCATGGGTGATGATCAAAACCGCACCGGCAAACTCGCGAAGGTGCTTTTCCAGCCATGCAGTAGTTTCCGCATCCAGATGGTTGGTTGGCTCATCAAGCAATAGCAGATCAGGCTTGGACAATAATAACTGACAAAGCGCCACCCGACGTTTTTCACCACCCGAAAGCGGGCCAACAGCAGCATCAGCTGGCGGACAACCAAGGGCTTCCATGGCCATATCAACTTTAGAATCAAGATCCCAAAGGTCTTCAGCATCAATTTTATCTTGCAAAGCCGCCCCTTCATCGGCAGTTTCGTCAGAATAGTTCATCATCAATTCGTTATAGCGATCAAGAATGGCCTGCTTTTCCTTCACCCCAATCATGATATTGCCACGCACATCAAGGCTTTCGTCTAATTGCGGCTCTTGGGCTAGATAACCAATCTTGGCGCCCTCGGCCGCCCATGCCTCGCCGACAAATTCACTATCAAGGCCAGCCATAATTTTGAGTAAGGTTGATTTACCGGACCCGTTTGGCCCAAGTACACCAATTTTTGCATCGGGATAAAAACTCAGGTTTACACCATCGAGAACCTTTTTCCCTCCAGCATAGGCTTTGGATAAATCGTGCATGTGATAGATAAATTGACGAGCCATTAGCGGGCGACCTCTTGATAGGTTTTGAATGCAAATTTCGAGCAATCTATGTAGGGGAACGCGAAGCAAAAGAAAAGGGGCGCTATAAAGCGCCCCAAAAATTCTATCCAAGATACCCACTATCTAACTCTAAAAGCCTCAAAGGTAAGAATCCTTGGGTCTAGAACTCGTCCCAGTCGCTTTTCACTGCGGCGCTACCCTCGGACAGATAGGATTTTGCCGCCTGGCTAACCTTGGCCTGCATCTGCTTGATTGCCGGCTCTGGCGCTCTACCGGGTGCGTTTCTG